>OIEK01000119.1_pt1 | contig 38618 bp, 40 predicted proteins | sample 1581821 | NCBI WGS metagenome assembly OIEK01 (sample SAMN03281017, study PRJEB24777) | human gut metagenome | isolation source: fecal sample PR221 from 1 month old male Chinese infant, caesarean... | reverse complement strand
TTTATATTGAAGACTTGATTGCAGCACATATTTTGGCTTTAGAATATTTGAAAAATGGCGGCGAAAGTGACGTCTTTAACCTGGGTAGCAACAACGGCTATTCTGTTAAAGAAATGTTAGATGCTGCACGCGAAGTGACAGGTCAAGAAATTCCTGCGACAATCGCGCCACGCCGAGCAGGGGATCCTAGTACGTTAATTGCTTCTAGTGAAAAAGCCAAACGAGTTTTAGGCTGGCAACCAGAAGTAACTGAGGTCAAGGATATTATCGCCACCGCTTGGCAATGGCATCAAGCTCATCCACATGGATATCAAGAAAAGTAATAGGAGGAATGAATCGATGACCACGAGTCAAATGATTGCCGATTTTACCACACTTGCTATTCAAGCAGGTGGTTGGATGGAATTGGATCGCTTATATCTTCAGAACCGTTTATTATCAATGATTGGTGAACAAGAATTAGGCGAAGTAGACATACGGCCTGTGGCAACACCCGCCGCTGATTTGGCGGAACAATTGTGTCAAGTTGCGAGTGCCAACCAACTTGTAAAAACAGAGCAACAAAAAGAACAGTTCATGGTGCAATTGATGGATTTGTTAACACCGCCACCTTCTGTGGTTAATGCTTTTTTTGCACAACATTATGCCAAAGAGCCACAAGAGGCTACCGAGTATTTTTACCAACTTTGTCAAAAAAACGGTACGGTCATTGAACAGGAAGAACCTGTTGTTTTTTCAACAGTCTATGGTGATTTTTTAGCAAATAAGGTCCACAGTGAGGCGTCAAAAGCAACGCTCTCTGCACAAAGCTATCCCCGCTGTGAATGGTGCATGGCAACAGAAGGCTACCAGGGAAGTCAGCAATTTCCTGCGACTACGAACCATCGAGTGATTCGAATGAACTTAGATGGCGAAAGCTGGGGATTTTCCTTTGTAAAACAGGCACAATATCAGCAACAAGGTGTGATTGCGTTTGAAAAACATCAGTCAGCGAAACGTTCAATTAAGACTTTTCAGCAATTGTTGAAAATTGTTGAGGTCTTTCCTCATTATTTTGCTGGGATTGATGCTGACTTTGAACAAAATGAGCATGTCTATTATCAAACGGGTTTGCAACAATTTCCATTAGCCGAAGCGAGCATTTCAGAATATGTTGAGTTAGCTAACTATCCTTTAATCAACGCAGGAATGGTGAATTGGCCAGTTGCGACATTTCGCCTAGAGGGACCGAATGCGTCAGAAGTTGCCCAAGCCGCAAATGATATTTTTGAGCAATGGCAAATGCTGAAACTGCCAACGGATGAGATACAAATCGTTGCACGACGAAAAGAACTTTTATATGTCATGGACTTAATTTTTAGTCGACCTCAAGCAAAGCCTTCGTTAACGTTAGCAGAAGTCCAAGGTTTAACGACTTGGAACAACCAGAAAACGCAGGCACTTGAAACTGTCGCTTCAGCGTATCAACAGCGATTAAAAGAAGCCAGTGCGTTTGCAGAAACAAGTGAAGGAAAAGCGGCTTTTTTAGCAATGGTTGCGCCAGTGACTCATTAAAAGAAAAAAGATGCCGAATGACTAAAAATCACGTATAATAGATAAGAATGAAAAATAAGGGAGGGTAAAAAATGGCTTATCAAGCACTTTATCGGGTCTGGCGTTCACAACGTTTCGATGACGTAGTAGGACAAAAAGCAATTACTCAGACACTGAAAAATGCGATAGTGCAAAAGAAAACATCTCATGCCTATTTATTTACTGGCCCTCGTGGTACAGGTAAAACCAGTGCCGCAAAAATTTTCGCTAAAGCGATTAACTGTAAACATAGTCAAGATGGTGAACCTTGTAATGTTTGTGAAACCTGTGTAGCCATTACGGAAGGTCGTTTAAATGATGTCATTGAAATTGATGCGGCGAGTAATAATGGCGTGGAAGAAATCCGTGATATTCGTGATAAAGCAAAGTATGCACCGACACAAGCCGAGTACAAAGTTTATATTATTGATGAAGTTCATATGCTATCAACAGGCGCGTTCAATGCACTTTTAAAAACTTTGGAAGAACCGCCACAAAATGTTATTTTTATCTTAGCAACGACTGAACCACACAAGATTCCGTTAACGATTATCTCACGGACGCAACGCTTTGATTTTAAGCGAATTAGTACGCAAGATATCGTCGATCATATGGCCCATATCATGCAGGAAATGGCTCTCGATTATGAGGAACAAGCCCTTTATGTGATTGGGCGTGCTGCGGAAGGTGGGATGCGAGATGCCTTGAGTATCTTGGATCAAACGATTTCCTTTAGTGATGAAAAAGTAACACTGGAAGATGCAATGCAAGTGACAGGCAGCCTAACCTATGAAATGATGGATCATTATATTCAGTGTTGTGTCGCCGGTGATGTTGAACGAGCATTAGAAGGTTTGGAAAGTATTTTAGGCGAAGGCAAAGAAGCGCGCCGTTTCTTAGAAGATTTGTTATTATATTGTCGAGATTTACTGATGTATCAGCAAGCACCGAAGTTATTAGCAGAAAAAGCAGGAACTTTGACAGAAGCATTTAAGGAACTAGCTACACAAACGCCTGCTGAAAAAATCTACCAACTAATCCAAATTTTAAGTGACACACAAAATGAGATCCGCTTTACCAACAATGCGAATATCTATCTGGAAGTAGCCACTGTCAAATTAGCTAAAACGGTGCAACCCAATAAACACAACACGCCAGAAACAGCTAATCAAGATGGTAGTGCAGAGGGAAATCCAGAATTAGCAGATTTACAAAATCAAATCGGGCAACTGAAGAAAGAACTGGCTGAATTAAAGAAACACGGTGTAGCTGCCAAAGAAGCAGATGCGCCACGTCAACAAGCACGACCACAAGCGCCAAAAAGTTCGTTCCGCGTACCCACAGAACGCGTATATCAAGTCCTAAACGAAGCGACTAGAACACATTTAATGAATGTAAAAAATGTCTGGGAAGACTTACTGCAAACATTATCTGTGACTCAACGAGCGATGCTCAAAGCTAGTGAACCTGTCGCAGCGAGTCCTAAGGGCATCGTGGTGGCATTTGACTATGAGATTGTTTGTGCTCGTGCAACAGACGATGAAGAGATGCAGTTAGCTTTCAATAATAATTTAAGCCGTTTGATGGACTATACACCAGAAATGGTCTGCATTACTAGAGAAAGCTGGCCAAAACTAAGACAAAGTTTTATTAACCAAAATCAGGGCAGTTTGAATCATTCTGAACCTGAAAATGAAATGGCTCGTCTAGCGGACGAACCGCCTGTAACAAATGAACATTCACAAGAAAATCCAGTAGTAGATGAAGCAATCGCTATGTTTGGTGAAGAGCTTGTCGAAGTACTAGATGATTAATACGAAGGAGTCGAGGAATTATGATGCGAGGAATGGGCAACATGCAAGGCATGATGAAACAAGTACAAAAAATGCAAAAAGAAATGGCCAAAGCGCAAGAAGCGCTAAATGAAAAAGAATTTATCGGTGAAGCCACCAATCAACTTGTGACAGCGACCTTTACTGGTGATCGCACAATGAAAGATTTGACCATTAAAGAAGACGTGGTTGATCCTGAAGACGTTGAGATGTTACAAGATTTAGTCATTATGGCTGTCAACGATGCGTTAGTAAAAATTGAAAAAGAAACTGAAGCGACTTTAGGCAAATATACCAAAGGAATGCCAGGATTCTAAAAAATAAGACAAACGAAAGTATGAAAAACGTCATGCCCAAAAAATCGAACTTTTTGGGCATGATGTTTTTTCTGTTTTTGTGGGAAAACTCTTTGGCAATTTTAGTAGTCGCTTCCAAAAAACTATGCTATACTAAAGCCAATTGAAGAGAAACATTTGGGGTGCTATTAGCTGAGATTATACCCATGGAACCTGAAACAGTTAGGACTGGCGCAGGGAAATGTCTTGAAATTTTGACCGATTATTGCACCCAACTACGTTTATTTGTGGTTGGGTTTTTCTGTCTTTTTCAGTCGCGCCTCCTTTTGCTTCTCGCAGAAAGGAGTTTTTTTACGTGGAAAAAAATCGAATCCACAGAGTTACGTTACTAGCTTTAATGATTGCGATGGACGTCGTATTATCACCATTAATGCGAATTGAGGGAATGGCCCCTATGTCCAGTGTCATGAACATTATTGCCGGAGTTTTATTAGGTCCTCTTTACGGAACGCTCATGGCACTTGTCTGCGGCTTAATCCGTATGACATTCTTAGGTATTCCGCCATTAGCGTTAACAGGTGCCGTCTTTGGCGCGTTTTTTGCTGGTTTATTTTATCAATGGGGACAAAAATTAGGCTGGTCGATGCTAGGGGAAATTTTTGGTACAGGCATCATTGGCTCGTTATTGTCCTATCCTGTAATGGTTTGGTTTACTGGCAGTAAGCAGAATTTTTATTGGTTCATTTATACACCACGATTTATTGGTGCCACACTGATTGGTTCAGTGATTGCTTGGCTTGTCTTAGTAAAACTGAAAGAAACTCGAGTATTTAAACAAACACAGGAATTATTTTTGGGAGGGTACTTTTATGAAAACAAGCGTTAAGTTTGAAACGATTTTTCCACTGACAACGGCACCATTAATTCAGTGCATTACGAATGAAATTACGTGTGAGTCTATGGCGAATGCATTACTTTATATTGATGCTAAGCCCATTATGGCAGATGATCCCCGGGAATTTCCGCAGTTGTTTCAGCAAACCAGTGCCTTGGTTTTGAATTTAGGCCATTTATCACAAGAACGAGAGCAAAGCTTGTTAGCAGCTAGTGATTATGCTCGGCAAGTGACTAAACCGACCGTGGTCGATTTAGTCGGTTATGGCGCCAGTGATATTCGCAATGAAGTCGGGGAAAAGCTGGTGCACAATCAGCCAACTGTTGTGAAAGGGAATCTTTCAGAAATGCGGACTTTTTGCCAGTTGGTGAGTCATGGTCGAGGAGTAGACGGCAGCCCTTTGGATCAAAGTGAAGAAGCAATTGAGGAGCTGATTCAAGCTTTACGTCAACAAACGCAAAAGTTTCCCCAGACGGTATTTTTAGCAACAGGGATTCAAGATGTTTTGGTTAACCAAGAGCAAGTGATTGTCTTACAAAATGGCGTGCCTGAGTTGGATTGTTTCACTGGCACGGGCGATTTAGTCGGCGCATTAGTTGCCGCTTTATTAGGTGAAGGCAACGCGCCAATGACTGCGGCAGTAGCCGCAGTGAGCTATTTTAATCTTTGCGGAGAAAAAGCCAAGACTAAGAGCCAAGGGCTGGCCGATTTTCGCCAAAATACGTTAAATCAGTTATCTCTTTTAATGAAGGAGAAGGATTGGTTTGAGGCGGTGAAAGGACGAGTGCTATGAGAGAGCAATTGAAAGTTTATTTGGTGACAGGACGGTATGATTTTAGTGATACTGAATTTTTAAACCGAATTGAAACTGCTTGTCGCAGTGGAGTGACATTGGTCCAATTGCGCGAAAAGGAAGTGTCAACACGGCGCTTTTACGAATTAGCAGTGAAAGTTAAAGCGGTAACAGATGCGTATCAGATTCCGTTGATTATTAATGATCGTGTCGATATTTGCTTGGCAGTGGATGCGGCAGGTGTGCATATAGGGGATGATGAATTACCGGTTGCTCTTGTGCGAAAACTGGTTGGGTCCACAAAAATCGTAGGTGTTTCAGCCAAAACGGTGGCACGAGGAGTTGAAGCGGAAAACGAGGGCGCCGATTATTTAGGCGTGGGCGCAATTTTCCCCACAACGACTAAGGACAGTCCGTTAACTTCTTTGCAGACACTTTCTGAAATTGCCGCAGCAGTCACGATTCCTGTTGTAGCGATTGGTGGAATCAAAGAAGAAAATATAGAACAACTTATGGGAACGAGAGTGGCTGGTGTTTCACTGGTCAGTGAAATTATGCTGGCTGAACAGATAGCCGAGAAAGTTCAAGGGTTGATGCGTGTAACGGAGCGAATGTTGGAGGCGAGAAAATGACCGAATATAATTTGACCCCACAAGTAGTCACGATTGCTGGTTCTGATTCTGGTGGGGGAGCTGGCATGCAAGCAGATTTAAAAACATTTCAAGCGCGGCAGGCATTTGGCTTAAATATTGTCATTGCATTGACGGCACAAAATACGTATGGCGTGCAAGATAGCTTACCGATTCCTAGTTCATTTATTGATGCACAATTTCAATCACTGGCGGCTGATTTTAAAATTGGGGCAGCGAAAACGGGGATGTTAGCAGATAGTGAGCGTGTCGAAGCTGTTGTTCGCAATTTGCAGAAAGTTGATTTTGGTCCGTTGATTGTCGATCCTGTAATGGTGGCTAAAGGTGGACATCATTTGTTAGAAGCCGAGGCAGTTCAAACGATTAAAGAGAAACTGTTGCCATTAGCAACGGTCGTGACACCTAATTTACCAGAAGCGGAAGTTTTACTAGAGACGACCATCAAGACAGAACAAGAAATGCAGACCGCAGCAAAAAAATTACAACAATTGGGCACAAAAAATATTATTATGAAAGGCGGACATAGCACAAATCAACAAGCGGCTGATTATGTGTTAATGGAAGACGGTTCGAGCTTTTGGCTAAGTGCACCACGAATTGTAACGAAAAATACTCATGGAACAGGAGATACTTTTTCAGCGTGTATCGCAGCCGAATTAGCAAAAGGTACGCCGTTAGAAGCGGCGATTGTGATTGGCAAACAGTTTATACAAGGGGCCATTAGCCAAGCAATTTCTGTTGGACATGGTCACGGACCTACTAATCATTGGGCCCAATTAACGCAAGATATTCAAGTTATTAAAGCATAAGAAGAGCCTGGGGAAAAATCATTTTAGATTTTTCCCCAGGCTCTTAAATAGCTTAAAGCTCTTTTTTGATATAGTTTATAAACGTTTTGTTCACTAATCTTCACATTTTAAATAAATTTCTTGGCCTTGTTCTTGCAAATGAGCCACGTGGGATTCTCCCCAATTACATAAGTTATCTAAGACAGCAGAGAGGCTTTGACCATAATCGCTTAAATAATATTCGACTTTTGGTGGAACTTGGTTGTAAACTTTCCGCTCGATAATGTTGTCTTCTTCGAGTTCCCGTAATTGTTGTGTCAGCATTTTTTGACTAATGCCAGTAATACCGCGTTTTAAATCGCTGGGGCGCATGGCGCCGTGCCGTAAATTACACAGAATAATTGGTTTCCATTTACCGCCAATAACATCCATCGTTGCTTCGACACCAATCGCATATGTACGAGTTTCCAAAAAACATTCCTCCTTAATAGGTTGATAATAACCAAAAGTTACTAAAAGGTACCTATGATACAAAAAAGTAGGTACTTATCAAAATTTCAATCTTAGTATATAGTAATTTTTGTTGAAATTCAAATGTTTTTTAGGAGGAAGAGAATGGAAAAGAAAATTTCACCAAATTTAACGCTCTTTGCATTAGCTATCAATGCTTTCGCAATCGGTTCAACAGAATTTATTAGTGTGGGTTTATTACCAATGATTGTTAAAAGTTTTCATATTAGTCTTTCCCAAGCAGGTTTGACTGTTTCTTTGTACGCTTTAGGTGTGACGATTGGGGCGCCGTTATTAACAATTTTGACAGGAAAATGGAATCGTCGCTCATTAATGCTGGGGATTATGCTTCTTTTCATTAGTGGGAATTTAATTGCTGCGTTTGCGCCAACGTTTATTATTTTATTGGTAGGGCGGATACTTTCTGCATTGGCGCATGGCATTTTCATGTCTGTTTCGACTGTCATTGCCGCAGATGTTGTGCCGCCATCACGTCGTGCCAGCGCCATTGCTATTATGTTTACGGGCTTAACGGTTGCAACAGTGACTGGTGTACCTTTAGGGACGTTTATTGGGCAACAAACAGCTTGGCATATGTCCTTTCTTTTTATAGCCAGTATTGGCTTGGTGGGACTGATTGCTAGTTATTTTTTAGTTCCCAAAAATTTACCGATACCAGGGAAGGTTGACTTAAAAGGAATCACGCGGATTTTTACGAACAAACCCCTCGTTTTCTCTTTTCTAATTACTGCTTTTGGTTATGGTGGAACGTTTGCTGCATATACGTACTTGTCACCGTTATTGGAAAATTTAGGCTTTTCAGCCAACGCGGTAGTGATTATTTTAGTTGTTTATGGCGTAATGGTCGCAATTGGCAATACAGTAGGTGGTCACTGGGCAAATAAAAAACCTTTAGATTCGTTAGTAAAAATGTTTAGCTTATTAATTCTGTCCTTAGTCTTTTTATTCATTACTGTTTTAATGGATAACAGTCTTCTAGGCTTATTAGCAAGTTTGATGTTGGGTCTATTTGCCTTTATGAATGTACCTGGTTTACAACTATATGTTGTAGAATTAGCGGAAAAGTATGTTCCAGAAGATATCACTTTGGCCTCAGCTTTTAATATTGCAGCCTTTAATATTGGGATTACCGTTGGCTCAATGACAGGTGGGATGGTCACAGATCATTTATCAGTAACATATACACCGATTTTTGGTGGTTTTATCGTGCTAATTGCTGTCTTGTTCGTACTTTATATTCGGAAGCAAGAAGCATAAAAAAACCAACTATCTTTTAGAAAAACTAAAAAAATGCAGCTGGTCACTATGGAACTGACCAGCTGCTTTTTTTAAAGCTTTTTTTTGCGGAAATAATTCCAGCAAGCAATCAAAACAATCACTAATAAGGTTAGCAAGAAAATCAGAGAAATGAGTGAGCCCATCGTTGTCCCCTGAGCAAAATTATCTGCGTGGTCTTGAGCGATATTAATAATCGTCGCTACAATGGCCGTCGCAATAGCGCCAGAAAATTGTTGAAGTGTATTAAATAACGTATTGCCGTCGCCAAAATCTTTCTCCTCTAACAAGCTCATACCAGTCGTCATCATATTACTGTATGCAAAACCTAGACCAATCATATAGGTAACATGTCCAGCGACGAATCCTAATAAAACAGGCATCTCTAGTAAAATTGTTAAAGCTAGCCAACCGATTGTCGCCAAACTTAAGCCAAATAATATAGGTTTTTTAGCGCCGTATTGATCCAACACTCGTCCAGAAAGTGGTGCCAAAATGGCCCCGACTGTAGCACCTGGCAGCATGACTAGCCCAGCTACAAACGCATTTTTTCCAAGGACGATTTGAACAAAGTTTGGTAAGACAAAGGAAATTCCTAACAATAAGAATTGACAAACTAAAAAGCCACATAAAAATAAAACGAAGGCGGGATTTTTTAAAATTGTCAAACGAACTAGTGGCTGTTCAGCGGTTGTTGCTCGTTTATAAAAAATAACAAAGCCAATAACGGCTGCCAGAAGTGAAAGCCAGCCAAACAATGTACCAATTTTACTTAAAAACATCAACAAACCACTAAATAACAGGGCAATACCAATTAAACTAACCAAATCAAGAGTGGTGGTTTTTTTAACAGGTATTTCTGGAATAGTAGATAATCCCATAAACAAAGAAAGCAGTAAAATAGGAATTAAGAATAAAAAGATGGCGTGCCAAGACAGGGAAGATGTTAAGATTCCACCATACGTTGGACCAATGGCTGGAGCAATTGAAGTGGTCAATGTGCCTACCCCCATCATCGTTCCTCGTTTTTCTAGCGGGGTAAAGTTCAAAATAATATGAAACATCAGTGGCAAAGCAATCCCAGTGCTAGCCCCTTGGAAGAGTCGGCCTAATAACAAGATACTGAAAGATGGCGAATAGACATCAATCGCTAAACCAATCAAAAAGAAAAGATTCGCAACAATAAATAAGCGTCTTAACGAATGGGTTTTTAATAAATAATTGGATAAGGGCACCATGATAGAAATAACTAATAAATAAATCGTTGTCACCCACTGCACGGTACCGGTGGAAACACCAAATTCCTTTGTTAATGTCGGAAAGGTTACATTCATTGCTGTTTCAATTAATACGCCAGCAAAAGACATAATTCCTGTCGCTAAAACGGCAGGGAATAATCGTACGTTTTTTTGTTCCATTTAATCACCTCTATAGTTTTCATTTTTTCGTAAAAAAATAGAAGCAGTTTCTATAAGAATAGAAACCGCCTCTCTCTCGACACGCAACTTGCGTGTTATCTGTACGATTTGTTTACATGTTGCATTGTAAACACTTTTTAGGCAATCGTCAAGCAGAAAATAATTAACGTTGCATGAAGAAACTAATAATTGCAAAAATAGCAATGTGAGCTGGATAGAAAATATAAAAGAAATTCCGCATGCCACGGCCTTTTTCACCATTATAAAGAACAATTGGAATCGCTGCTAAAATCATCATCCATTGGTGGTTCACCCCGAATAGTTCTTGGAAATTATAGCTGGCTGCTGAAATCAACGCAACAACGCCAATTGCTGAAATTTGTAACCACTTTTTGCCATGGAATAAATAAAAAGCTACGGCCAAGAGAACAAATAAAAACCCACCTTCTGTCATCATTAGTGATGGCACAATCAGATTGAAAATTTGGAAACCAATTAAGATAGCAGGGTTGCTTAATATGTCTGGAGAACTAAAAACAACGAGAGGTAGAGCACTGATTAATAAAGGCACAATAAACCAAAGAAGCCCTTTACCAATTTGTTTTTGTTTAAAATAGTCCATAGACTGCATGTAGACCGTACCTAAAAATAACGTCCCAAAAATATTATTGATAATTAAGCCACCTGTTGAAAAATACGCATTTAAAATGCCGTTCAGAATCCCCATAATCCAGAAGCCTAACAATAACCGGAACATGTATTTTCGCCGATTGCTTGTGTGAATGAAGCCTTCAGAACTTTCAAATAAGAAAATAGGTGCAGCAATTCGTCCAATCCATCCGAACCAACCAGGCACGCCTAAAAAACTAAAAAATTGCAATAGATGGTCAAAGACCATTGAAATAACCCCAATGACTTTCAAATGAAAGCCAGTTAATGTTTTACCCATAGTATAAACGCCTCTCTTTCATAAAGAACAATATAACAAAGTCCAGAAAAACCAACCATTTATTTGCCTAACAGTTATCTTACAAAATTGTTTGATTTCTTCAGCTTTTGATGAAAGAAAAAAAGTGCCAAGACTAGTTTTTATAGTTATTCTATGCTATAGTAAAAGTACATTTTAATAAAAAACATTTGGGGTGCTGTTATGGCTGAGATGATACCCATTGAACCTGATGCAGTTAGTACTGTCGCAGGGAAATGCCGATTTACTTTGATTTTTCACGCACTCATTCTGTCCTAGGATGAGTGTGTTTTCTTTTATCAGGGTTTATTTAAGTCACTCCTTTTGCTTTTTGTTAAGAGAAAGGAGTTTTTTTATTGAAAAAATGGTCATTGCAACAAGTCGTCTTACTCGCTTTTTTAGCCTTTTTGTTTGGCGGTGTTTTTATGGGGGCAGGGTTCCTCTATGCGTTATTGAATGCTGCGCTGTTACCATTAGGCCTGAGTCCATTTGCCAATGAGCTTTTATTTGGAATGTGGACCATGGTGGCACCAATTGCAGCGATGCTGATTCCACGAGCGGGAAGTGCTGTTTTGGCGGAAGTTTTAGCCGCTTTGGCAGAAATGCTTTATGGTTCGTATTTCGGACCTAGTGTATTAATTTCTGGTGTGATTCAAGGCCTAGGTAGTGAAAGTGGCTTTTTTGTGACACGCTACAAACGGTACGATACACTAACGTTATTTTATAGTGCGATTGGGACGACTATTTTTAGTTATGTGTATGAATACTTTAAGTTTGGTTATGGCAATTACGGTCTGGGGATGAACATTGCTTTAATTAGCGTTCGATTCGTTTCTATTTGTTTCTTTGGTATTTTCTTAACGAAAGTTATTTTACGAATGTATCAGTCTGCGCAAGGGTTAGCTGTGAAGGCAAAATGAATAGTATCCAATTAAAAGCTGTGTCCTTTTCACGAGAACAACCCTTGTTTGAAAAGACAAATTTAGCAATTCCTCAAGGAACGTTTTCCTTATTAATTGGCGATAGTGGTAGTGGAAAATCAACGCTCTTACGCTTGATTGCCGGATTTGCTCCGCTTGATTACCAAGGAGAAATTTTGATTGAAGGAATGGAACGTCGACAATTATCAACTCGTGAAAAGGCGCAAAAAATTGGCATGCTGTTTCAAAACCCCAGTCAACAATTTACAATGAAAACCTTGGAACGAGAACTGATTTTTGCTTTAGAAAATTTAGGAATCCCGCCTGAAGAAATGAACCGGAAAATCCAAACAGCGCTTCAACTTGTTCAGACTCAAACCTTATTCACACGAGAATTAGCGACGTTATCTGGTGGTGAAAAACAAAAAGCGGCGTTGACAGTTCTGCTAGCAATGAACCCAGATATTCTTTTATTAGATGAACCTTTTGCAAGTATTGATCCAACCTCTCGAAAACAATTTATTCAAATATTAGCAAGACTCCATCAAGCAGGCAAAACGATTTTGGTGTGCGACCACGATTTCAGCGATTACGCTGATGTTGTGGACCAAATCGTCACGTTGAAAAATGGCCAGTTTGAAAAGCAACCGTTGACGTTTATCAAAACAAAACCACAGACATTTCAGCTTACAACTTCTGTGGTAAAACAACCAATGCTCCAATTGAAAAATTTTCGTTTGTCTCAGGGAAAACGAGTGCTACTTGAAGAAAAAGAAGCGCTTTTGTTTAAAGGAATTACCACGTTGACGGGGCCAAATGGGGCGGGAAAATCCACCTTATTAAAAGCCATCGTTCAGAGACAAAAATATCAAGGGAAAATGTTCTTGGCAGGCCGCCGCTTGCGGGCTTCAAAAAAAATTGTATCAACACATGACATTAGCGGTGCAACAAGCCAATCGTCAGTTTGTCACGTTGACTTTACGAGAAGAGCTTTTGTTTGGTCAGAACATGACAGCAGAAAAAAGAAGAAAACAAGAGGAAGCCTTAACTTTTTTAGGTTTAAAAGAAAAACTAGAGCACAGTGTTTTTCAACTAAGTGAAGGGCAAAAAAAGATGGTGCAATTAATTAGTTTGCTGAGCTTAGATTTGGACTGTTTACTTTTAGATGAACCTTTTGCTGGATTAGATGAGCGAGCATGCAATTATTTTGTTGAATGGATCAAAGAAAAAAGTGCGCAACAAGATTTTCTAATCGTCACGCATCGGCTAGAACCTCTCTCTGGCGTGAGCAATTACCGAATAGAATTGCTGCAGCAACAACTGATTATCTGGCAGGAGGGAACCACATGCAAATAAAGCAAACAAATGCAGCAATTTATGCTTCTTTGATTCTTATTTTGACCTTTGAATTATCTTTTTCTCAGTCAATTTTAGCAAATTTGGCGGTTTTTATGGGTTGTGTCATTTTTTTAATAGGCCAGCGAAAATCCCGCTTACTGCTTTGGTTATTTTTCTTGCCACTTTTACCAGCAATCGGGACGTTTTGGTCTATTTATTTGCATGGTACGAGTAGTCAACAAGCCTGGCTTTTGTTTAGTCGAACGTATGCCTTTGCCGGTTTAGGACTAGCTTTTGCTGTAGGCGTTGATTTTGAAGAATTATTGTTGTTATTGGAACAAAAGGGGCTAGCACCAAACTTTGTTTATGGAATTTTAGTGGTGGTTCACGCCTTACCGGAAGTGAAAAGAGAAATTAATGATTTAAAAGAAGCAAGCCTACTCCGTGGCAAAACGTTTCATTTTTGGTCGCCGATGCTTTATGTTAAAACACTGCTCGTTGCTGTTTCTTGGCGAGATAAATATACGGAAGCAATGTCTGCCCATGGCTATGAAGAAGGAGCCACTAGAAGTCGAAAAGAGCATTTTGTGTCAGCAAAAGTCAGTCTTGGGCTTGCTATTTTGATCATCATTTTTACCAATTTGTTTATTTTTCTAACGTAAAGGAGAAACCTATGACATTTACAGAACAAGCCAAAGAACAAGCGCAAGCTTCTTGGCAAGGGAGTTTTCAGCATCCTTTTATCACAGAGTTACATGAAGGAACCTTGAGTCCAATGATTTTTCGCTACTATTTAATTCAAGATCATTACTATTTAAAACATTTTAGTCAACTTTATCGCTTGATTGCGGCACAAACGCAACAACCTCGATTGAAAAAATTACTCTTAACAAATGCGGAAAATCTCGCGTTGGGCGAATTAGCTATTCGTGAAACTTTTTTTGAAGAACTAGCGATTACGGAAGAAGAAGTTGCAGCGACACCGATTGCACCAACCGCGTATCACTATGTTTCTCATATGTATCGCCAACTTATTGAAGGAACGCCTAAGACGGCCGCAGCAAGTATGTTGCCTTGTTCTTGGCTCTATCAAGAAATTGGTGCACAGTTAGTCAAACAACACTCACCAGAACCACTGTACCAACGTTGGATTGAAACCTATGCTGGGGAGGAAGCGTACCAACACGTCCAAGAGGAACGTCAACTGTTAGACCAATTATATGAAGAAAGTTCACCACAAGAACAAGCAGCTATGATCACCGCTTTTGTTATCAGCAGTGAGATGGAATACGCTTTTTGGGAAATGGCCTATACACACGAAACCTGGATTGGTTAATACAAAAACAAGTCGTTTAGTGCTCGTAACTAACGACTTGTTTTTGTATTAGAAAGCAGTAATTGTCAGTTGCTTTTTTGACAGGGCGTGATAAGATATTCAGTGACGCAAAATCTGTTGTAACTCGCTCAGTAATAACAGAAACGCCTTGCTAAGAAAGGACTGTAGAAGCCTCATGAATTATCCAGAACCGATTGCAAAATTGATTGAAAGTTATATGAAATTACCAGGAATTGGTCAAAAAACAGCGACACGGCTTGCTTTTTATACAATTGATATGAAAGAAGAAGATGCTAATGCTTTTGCAAAAGCGCTAATTAGTGTCAAGAGAGATCTCCATTTCTGTAGTATTTGCGGAAATATTACTGAAGAAGATCCTTGTGAAATTTGCCAAGATAAAAATCGTGACCGTAGTATTATTTTAGTAGTGGAAGAACCAAAAGACGTTATGGCAATGGAAAAAATGCGTGAATATCAAGGCTTGTATCACGTACTCCACGGGGTGCTTTCACCGATGGAAGGAACAGGACCAGAAGATATTAATATTGCCTCTTTGATCAAACGATTGCACGATGATGAAGTGAAAGAGGTCATTATAGCAACCAACGCTACCACTGAAGGAGAAGCGACGGCGATGTATTTATCACGGCTCATTAAACCAGCTGGAATCACCGTTACTCGTTTGGCACACGGCTTGTCTGTCGGCAGCGATATTGAATATGCAGACGAAATAACCTTGCTAAAAGCAGTCGAAGGGCGTCGAGAAATTTAAAAGAAACATCGTTGGAAAAAGAAGTTGAAATCGAAGTAGGTCGTTTCTGTGAGAAAATGTCGCAGTTCAAGCTTTTCCGTACTTCTTTTTCAGTTTCTTTTTTTCAGCGGATGCATCACTTTAAATAGGACATAAGGATTTCAATTAGACTGATAGAGCAAGATGAAGTATAATAGATACAAGTAAAAATTGATTGGAGTTTTCGCACGTGCAGGGTATTTTTATCACATTTGAAGGTCCAGATGGTGCTGGTAAAACCAGTGTTTTGAAGGAAGTTTCTGAAAGATTAGCTAAAGAGTCAAAACGAAAAATTGTCACTACAAGAGAACCAGGCGGCATACCGATTGCCGAAAAGATTCGAACAGTTATTTTAGATCCAAGAAATGACAGAATGGATGAGCGAACAGAAGCTTTACTTTACGCAGCTGCTCGTCGTCAACATTTAGTGGAAAAAATCTTGCCAGCTTTGGAAGCGGGTCATTTAGTCCTATGTGATCGTTTTGTTGACAGCTCATTAGCCTACCAAGGCGCTGGGCGTAGAATTGGGATTGCCCCCATTGCTTCAATTAATGCGTTTGCGACAGAAGGTGTCTCACCAGATTTTACAATTTATTTAGACGTTGACTCAGATACTGGCTTACGGCGGATTCAAGAAAATCGAACACAGCAAATTGATCGCTTAGATTCAGAAGGGTTAGAATTTCATCAACGTGTTCGTCATGAATATTTGAAATTAGCAGAAGAAAATCCACAACGTATCAAAAAGATTGATGCACGGATGAGTTTAGAACTTGTCGTAGAAGCAACGTATCAGGCGATTATTGAACGTTATCCAGAAAACTTTTAATTATAGGAAGGTGTAGACCATGAAGATTATTTTAGCCATTGTACAAGACAAAGATAGTAACCGATTAGCCAACGAATTTATTGATGCCAATATTCGTGCTACAAAATTATCCTCAACAGGTGGATTCTTAAAAGCGGGAAACAGCACATTTATTATTGGGATTGATGATGAACGTGTCGACGAAACATTAGCTTTAATTAAAGAAACATGTCAATCAAGAAAACAATATGTTTCAACACCTGTGACTTTAGATATCACAATGGATGGCCAAATTCCTTATCCTGTGGAAGTTGAAGTAGGCGGCGCTACTTGCTTCGTCTTACCAGTTGAAGGATTCCATCAATATTAAGATGAATGAAGCACAACAGCTACAGCAAATGCAACCTTTGCTGTACAAGCAACTCCAAAAAAGTTTTGAGCATGGTCGTCTTGCCCATGCTTATCTTTTTGAAGGAGATACAGGAACTGGAAAACAAGAATTTGGCTTATGGATGGCGAAACATGTCTTTTGTACGAATTTAGTAAATCAACAGCCTTGTAACGAATGCCATAATTGTGTGCGGATTAATGAAAATGAACATCCAGATGTTTTAAGAATTGCGCCAGATGGGCAAACCATCAAAGTGAACCAAATCCGTGAATTAAAAGCGGAGTTTTCTAAAAGTGGGGTCGAGACTGCTAAAAAAGTTTTCTTAATTCAAGAAGCAGATAAAATGAGTACCGGCGCAGCCAATAGTCTCTTAAAATTTTTAGAAGAGCCAGAAGGACAAATTTTAGCTATTTTAGAAACCACTTCGCTTTCTCGAATTTTACCAACGATTCAATCACGATGCCAAACCTTACATTTTCAACCATTAGTCAAAAAAACATTAATTGATCGCTTAATCAAACAGGGGATTGGTGAAAAGACTGCAACCCTTTTAGCTGAGCTGACAAATAGTTTTGAGAAAGCAGTTGAAATCTCTCAAGATGAATGGTTTAATGAAGCTAGGGAAATCATTTTGCAATGGTTTAATTATCTAAAAAGTAATGATTTACAGGCATTTATCTACGTTCAGAAGAAAATGGTCAAAGTATTTAAGGAAAAAGAACAACAAGCGCTTAGCTTTGACTTGCTCATGGTTTATTACCGTCAATTATTGGAAGAAAGTGTTGCGACACAGCAAGCCAAAAAAATAACGGAAGAGCAGGCGGAACGGCTGGCGCTAATTTTGAAAGCACGCCAAAAATGGACTGCCAATGTTAGTTGGCAAAATGTTTGTGAACAATTAGTTATCCAAATGATTCACCCTAAATCATAAAGGAAAAAAGTGCCAAGTGGCATTCAGTTTCATAATATAGTAGGAACTTAGTTGTTTCAGCAAGTTCCTTAACCGATTGAAGCGACGTTCACTTGAACTAGATTAGGAGGAATAAAATGGTAGAAGTAGTAGGAGTTCGCTTCCGTGAAGCCGGTCATATCTATTATTTTGCTCCTGGAAAATCTGAGTATATTTATAATGAGAAAGTACTCGTTGAATCTCAACAGTCAAAACAATTAGCTACTGTTGCTATTCCTAAAAAAACAGTCGATTCAGACGATTTACCAGAGGACCTAAAACCCATTTTAAATAAAGCAACAGCCAATGATTTAGAAAAAGAACAAAAAATTTGGCTGATGCAGAAGCTGCCAAAAGCATTGCCAATGAAAAAATTCGAGCTCATGACTTAAAAATGAAATTAGTGCGAGTAGAATATACCTTCGATCGTAGCAAAATGATTTTTTACTTTACGGCAGATGGGCGAATTGATTTTCGTGAATTAGTCAAAGACTTAGCGGCTATTTTCCGGACGCGAATTGAGTTACGTCAAATTGGTGTCCGAGATGAAGCGAAAATATTAGGTGGCATTGGCCCTTGTGGCAGACAACTATGTTGCTCAACATTTCTAGGAGATTTTATGCCAGTTTCAATCAAAATGGCTAAAGATCAAGGGTTATCTTTAAATCCTGTCAAAATTTCGGGATTATGTGGCCGCTTAATGTGTTGTTTGAAATACGAAAACGACGAATATGAAGCCGCTAAAAAAGAATTACCAGATTATGGAAAAGAAGTAATAACACCAGATGGCAAAGGCAAAGTCGTCGGGTTGAATCTATTAAGTCGGATTGTCAAAGTTCGTCTGCATGGTCGTGAAATCGCAGCGGATTATGATTACGAAGAAATCAAAGAAGCTACTGCGAAAGTTGCTGCTGAAAAAGGTGATCAAAATGGATAAACGTTCGCTCTATGATGGATTAAATTCGTTGGAAACTGATTTAGACAGTTCAGTGACACAATTAAGAGAAATTAAAGCAGCACTCCATGAGTTGGTAGAAAAAAATACCACGTTGGAAATCGAAAACCAACGCTTACGGGAGCATCTCCAAGAACTGAATAAGTTAGCAGGAAATACAACTGAAACTGAAAAACAAGAGCTATCAAAATCACGTATGAATTTGGAAAAACTTTATGAAGAGGGCTTCCATGTCTGCAATATTTTATATGGTTCAAGACGTGAAAATGATGAAGAATGTGCCTTTTGTCTTGATGTTATTTATGGGGAACGTACGCGTTAAGTCTAGTGGACACTGCAAATAAAAAGGAAAGGTTTGGTTTGACAGTCAATCGATTGTCAAATCAAACCTTTATCTATTTATAGAACGAAAAAGGAAAATGAGGGATGTGCTATGCAAAAACAGAAAAGTTTTGATAAGCAAACAACAAAAGGAAAATTGTATCTTGTCCCAACACCGATCGGCAATTTAGAAGATATGAGTATTCGTTGTTTAAACATATTGAAAGAAGCAACGGTGATTGCTAGTGAGGACACAAGAAACACACAAAAATTGCTAAATCATTTTGAGATTACAACACCACAAATTAGTTTACACGAACATAATTACAAAGAGCGAATTCCTCAACTGATTACACGATTGCTGAGTGGTGAAACGATTGCCCAAGTTAGCGATGCAGGTATGCCTTCAATTAGTGATCCTGGTCATGAATTGGTTACAGCATGTCTTGAAGAAGAACTGGCAGTGATTGCCTTGCCAGGACCTACGGCAGGAATGACCGCCTTGATTGCCTCGGGTCTTTTACCACAGCCATTTACGTTTTATGGTTTTTTACCAAGAAAGAAAAAAGAACAGAAAGACGTGTTATCAGCATTAAAAGAAGAACGGCCGACACAGATTTTTTATGAGTCCCCCTATCGGATTGCTAAAACGGTCGCAACGTTTGCTGAAGTCTATGGTCAAGAACGTCCCGCTGTGATTTGTCGAGAATTAACGAAACTTCATGAAGAATATTTGCGTGGTACCTTAGGAGAACTAACAGAATATTTAGCAGAAAATACGCTAAAAGGCGAGTGTTGTTTATTAGTTAGCGGATTTACTGGTGAGAAAGAGACAATAGCAGCAATGCCAGCTATTTCCCTCAAAGAACATGTACAAGTTTTAATGGAGGAAGAGGGACGGAGTTCAAAAGAGGCGATCAAAGAAGTGGCCAAATTGAGAAATGTAAAAAAACAAGAAGTATATAAAGAATATCATTCCATTTAAAAAAGGAGAGAAACATGAGTAATTTATTGCGTGCAGAAGGCGTGTCTTATCAAGTAAATGGTCGTAGCATTCTTTCTGATATTGATTTGTCATTTGAAACAGGTAGCAATACAACAATTGTTGGTCCTTCAGGTAGCGGGAAAAGTACATTTTTAAAAATTTTATCTTCATTATTAAGTCCTACAGAAGGCGAAATTTTTTATCAAGAAGCGCCAATTACTACAATGCCAATCGAAACATACCGCCAAAAGGTTTCTTATTGTTTTCAGCAGCCAACTTTATTTGGTGAAACCGTGTATGATAATTTATTATTTCCATTTACCGTCAGACAAGAAGCGTTTAATCAGGAAAAAGTCGTGGCATTGCTCCAACAAGTGAAATTGCCCGCTGCTTATCTTGAAAAGAAAATAGCCGAACTCTCTGGTGGTGAGCGACAACGGGTTGCTTTGCTACGAAACATTATTTTTGTACCAGATGTTTTATTATTAGACGAAGTTACAACGGGATTAGATGAAGAAAGCAAACAGATTGTCAATCAATTGTTAAACCAATTAAACAAAGAGCAAGGAGTCACGCTGGTCCGTGTCACGCATGATACCGAAGAAATTCAGCAAGCACAGCAAGTGATTCGTATTGTAGCAGGAAAGGTGGCGCCGACAGATGGATTTAGCAGTTAATAATTTATCCTTATTTTTTTCAGCCATGCTAGTGGTGGTCGCATTAATTATTAGTACTAAAGAAAAATTAGGTTTTACCAAAGATATTATTATTAGTGTGATTCGAGCAGTCATTCAATTAGTCGCAGTCGGCTATTTATTAAAATATGTTTTTCAAGTCAATAACCTGATTTTAACGCTCATCATGGTTTTGGTGATTGTTTCCAACGCAGCTTTTAATGCAAAAAAACGCAGCCAGCAATTACAAAAGGGCTTTTTGATTTCTTTCATTGCAATTGGTTGTAGTACAGGAATTACCATTGGTATTTTGATTTTTTCTGGTTCTATTAAATTTATTCCTTCTCAAATCATTCCTATCAGTGGGATGATTGCCAGCAATTCGATGGTGGCAATTGGTTTATGCTATCGCAATTTAGATACTCTTTTTCAAAACCAACGGCAAGCGGTAATGGAGAAACTAGCATTAGGTGCAACTATCAAACTCGCCTCTTTACCAATCATCCAACAAAGTGTGAAAACCGGGATGGCGCCGACGATTGATTCTGCCAAAACTGTCGGAATTGTTAGTTTGCCTGGGATGATGTCAGGCTTGATTTTTGCGGGCGTTGATCCAGTCCATGCGATAAAATATCAGATTATGGTGACTTTTATGTTGCTATCAGCAACAAGTATTGGTTCAGTAATTGCAACTTATCTTGCCTATAAAGGCTACTATAATCAACAAAAACAATTGGTCGTTTAATTAAAAAGCTGGAAATCTGTGTTTATAACTTCATGGATTTTCAGCTTTTTCTGGTTGAAATAAAGAAGTTTCAATTTGAAAAAGAACGGACGTTCGTATATAATGGAGGGAGGAGGCGAATCAAAATGATGAGCGAATTACGTTTTCCCTTAAAAAAAGATACGTCGAGAAAAATTATACATATAGATATGGACGCGTTTTTTGCTTCAGTTGAAGAACGAGATCATCCAGAGCTAGTAGGACATCCGTTAGTTATTGCGCGCCATCCAAGTGATACTGGGGGCAAAGGAGTGGTGACCACAGCGAATTATATTGCTCGACAGTACGGTATTCACTCGGCTATGAGTGCTCAAAAGGCGTATGAACTATGTCCAAGTGCCATTTTTAAGCCAGGTAATTATCAGAAATATAGTGAAATTTCTCAAGAAATCCGTGAAATTTTTCGCCGCTATACAGATGTGATTGAACCAGTATCTATTGACGAAGCGTATTTAGATGTAACTGAAAATAAGGTCAACAGTAAGTCGGCTATTAAAATTGCGAAAATGATCCAATATGATATTTGGCATGAATTGCAGTTAACTTGCTCGGCAGGTGTTAGTTACAATAAGTTTTTAGCCAAGTTAGCATCAGATTTTCAGAAACCAAAGGGCCTGACGGTTGTCTTACCAGAAGAGGCCGAAGATTTTTTGAAAGCATTACCGATTGAAGATTTCCACGGAATCGGGAAAAAAACAGTGCCTAAAATGCATGAACTAGGGATTTTTACTGGAGCAGATTTATACAAGCAAGATGAGATGACGTTGATTCGGTTATTCGGTAAAATGGGTTATTCATTGTATCGTAAAGTCCGCGGTATCCATGATGCGCCAGTTCAAGTGACTAGAGATCGTAAGTCGGTAGGCAAGGAACATACTTACGGCACCCCTTTAACGACGGAAGAGCAGGTTACGGCTCAATTGAGACAATTAGCAGCAGGTGTTGAGCGTGCATTGCAACGAGTGCAAAAACATGGCAAAACAGTAGTCCTAAAAGTTCGTTATACTGACTATACGACGATTACGAAACGTGTGACATTACCTGAATATATTTCTAAAAAAGAAGAACTTTTCTATCAAGCGAATTTAATTTGGGAAGATATTTTAGGTTTAGAACAAGGAATCCGTTTATTAGGCATTACTTTAACGAATTTAGATCCACTAGCGTATGAAAACATTGTTTTACCTTTATGGGAAAAAAGTTAGCCCTTTAGACACATCCTCAAGAGATGGCTAAAGGGCTAACTTTTTTAAATTGATTTTTTGATTTGTTCATAAGACGTTTCGGCGTCATGACATTTTTCCCAAATAACAGCTTTGCCAGCAGCAAGTGATTTGGGTACATCAATAATCCGTTGATTACTACTGCCACGAAATTGTAAATTTAAATTACGTTTTGCCAGTTCAAAGCGCCCATCAACTAAAATGTCAATTGAATGGAGTAGTTCAAGCTTATCAGGCGTTTCTAAAAGTAGTTCTTCAAAGGTATACCCAGACCAAGACCAGATATCTTTGGCTGAGCCAAATGTTTCCCGCACACGTTTGACTACACTAAGACAAACATCTGTATTCAGAAAAGGTTCACCACCCAAAAGAGTCAAACCTTGGACATAGTCATGGGACAAATCTTCAATAATTTGATTCATTAAAGATTCTGTAAACGGCGTACCGTAATTGAAATTTTGGACAGCTTTGTTAAAACAACCTTCACAAGCAAAGAGACAGCCGCTCACATATAAACTATTGCGTACACCTTCGCCATCAACAAAGTTGAACGCTTTGTAATCGGCAATCTTTTTTTGGCTGTAGTCTTCGGTTTTCCATTCTTGTGGTTTCGGATTACGCATCAGCAAAACTTCTTTCTATAGAATAATCGAGTTTAATTTTTTAAATGTTTCACACGAGAGGAAATTTCTTTGTGACGACCATGTACCATTGGGCGAGCTTGCGGGTTACCTAAATAACCACAAGTCCGTTTAACGACATCACAAGTCTTAGGATCATGATTGCCACATTCTGGACATTCAAAGCCACGTTCAGTTGGATGGAAGTCCCCTTCAAAACCACAGGCATAACAATGATCAATTGGCGTATTGGTTCCTAAATAGCCAACTTTGTCATAAGCGTAATCCCAGACAGCTTCAAGTGCTTTGGGATTTTGCTGTAACATGGGGTATTCACAGTAGTGGATAAAACCACCAGAACAATATTTTGGATAATCCTTTTCAAAATCAAGTTTTTCAAAAGGCGTTGGATTTTTGCGTACATCATAATGGAAACTATTTGTGTAATATTCTTTATCTGTAATATTTTCGACGATGCCAAATTTTTCAGTATCTAAACGGCAAAAACGGTCAGTCAAGCTTTCGCTCGGTGTAGAGTAGACACTAAAATGATAGCCGTATTCGTTGCCCCAGTTGTCGGCATTTTTTTTTCAGTTCTTTTAAAATATCCAGTGTAAAGTTTTTGGCCTCTTGATTGTCCTCCCAAGCACCGCCGTAAAAGGCAGAAGCCACTTCATACAAGCCAATATAGCCAAGCGAAACCGTGGCACGTTTGTTTTTAAACAGTTCATCTACGGCATCCTGTGTAGCTAAACGTTTTCCAAATGCACCATACATGTATAAAATCGGTGCATTCGCTGGTTTAGCTTCTTTAACACGTTCAACCCGATAAACCAAAGCATCTTTAACGATCGCCAAACGTTCATTTAAAATTTGCCAGAACTTTTCTTGGCTTCCTTGCGCTTCTAAAGCGATTCTTGGTAAGTTCAAGGTCACAACGCCTAAATTCATTCGGCCAACATTTACTTCTTCACCTTGTTCGTCTTTCCAGCCTTGTAAAAAGGAACGACAGCCCATTGGTACCTTAAAACTACCTGTTAGTTCAACGATTTTATCATAGTTTAAAACATCAGGATACATGCGTTTCGTTGCGCATTCCAGTGCCAGTTGTTTAATATCGTAGTTTGGATCAGTAGGTTGCGCATTGACGCCGCGTTTAATTGTGAAAATCAGTTTTGGGAAAATAGCTGTTCGTTTTTCAATCCCTAAACCATTAATTCGGATTTGTAAAATCGCCCGTTGAATTTCTCGCTCAAACCAGTTGGTACCTAAACCAAATCCCAGAGAAGTAAAAGGGGTTTGTCCATTGGAAGTAAATAAAGTATTAATTTCATACTCAAGACTTTGCATGGCATCAAAAATATCTTTTTTCGTTTTCTTCCGAGCGAATGCTTTTTGGCGTTCTTCTCCTTCAATCCATTCTTGCGCATCTGCTAAATGTTTTTCATAATTACGTTCTGCAAAAGGCGCTAATAATTCATCAATCCGATCGGCAGAGCATCCACCATATTGACTGGAAGCTACATTGGCAATAATTTGAGAAATTTGTGCAGTGGCCGTTTGAATTGATTTTGGTGATTCGACATCAGCGTTCCCAATTTTAAAGCCATTGTTTAGCATGCCTTTAAAATCAATTAAACAGCAGTTTGTCATGGGCGTATATGGATGATAATCTAAATCGTGGTAATGAATGTCGCCTTTTTGATGGGCATTAGCCACGTGTGAAGGCAACATCTTTAAACCAATTGATTTTCCAACAATCCCAGCGGTTAGATCACGTTGCGTATTAAAAACGTCACTGTCTTTGTTGGCATTTTCGTTCACGACAGTCTGATCTTTATTAATTAATTTGCCGATAGATACATTAATATCAGTCGCTTTACTACGCTCAAAATCACGTTGGGTTCTGTAATGAATGTATTCTTCGGCTAAGGCATATTCGTTGTTGGATAGCAGAGTATGTTCCACAATATTTTGAATTTCATAAATTTTTACGTTATTGGTAAAACGTTCGGCAATTTCTCGATTGACATCGGCAACAATCGATTGGACTTTTTGATGTGTCAAAGGAGTGACTTGGTCATGTATTTTTTGTTCAGCTTTGATCAAAGCATCGTATATTTTTTGATCATCGAAAGTCACTAAACGACCATCTCGTTTGACAACTTTAATTGTTGAGAGATTAACATCCTCGGCTTTTTCATCAGTAATCTTCATCATTTTATCCAGCTCCTTATATCTCGTTAGTAACTATCCTAATACAAAGGTCGGCTAAATTCAATCGATATATTGCGTATTTTTAGTAAAATATCACTAGACAAACACTATATATTGTGCTTGCGTTGTTTTGAAAAAATATGAAAACAAATGAAGAAAAGGATTGAGCAAATTTTTTTGCGTGAAAAAAATTCTTTGTCAAAATTAAAAAACAGCAAAGAGTTTTTTGCCAAATTGCTAAAAGCAACACTAAAAAATAACAATTATTAAATAATAATTGCTTGCGGATTTATTCACGAAATGCCAATTATTCTTTGACTGCCGAACGATATTGTAAGATAAAACGATGTTCATTCAGATTTTTTCTTGGTAAAATAAGAGTAATAACAAAACGTTGGAGCGAGAAAAATGAAAAAAATTGTAGAAGTAAACCATGTCAGCAAGACATATGGTCGTTTAAATAATAAAACAGAAGTATTAGATAATATTTCGTTTACCGTTGATGAAGGCGAATTTGTGGGGATTATGGGTCCCAGCGGTGCTGGGAAATCGACACTATTGAATGTCTTATCTTCGATTATTTTGCCAACCGCAGGAATCGTGCGCATCGCCGGACAAGATATTTTAAAAATGCGAGATAATCAATTAAGTGATTTTCGAAGAAACGAAATGGGGTTTATTTTTCAATCGTTTAACCTAATTGATACGTTAAATGTGAAGGACAATATTCTGTTGCCTTTAGCTGTAGAAAAAGTTTCATTAGAAGAAATGGATAAACGTTTGTTACATGTGACTTCGATTTTGGGGATTCAGGAGCTTTTATCTGCTTATCCACCAGAGATATCTGTGGGACAAAAACAACGGGTAGCAGCTGCTCGTGCTTTGATTACGAACCCTAAAATTATTTTTGCAGATGAACCAACTGGCTCGCTGGATTCAAAATCAGCAACAGAATTGTTGAAATATTTAGCTGAAATTAATCTACATGATGATGCCACAATTTTGATGGTGACACATGACCCGTACACGGCCAGTTTTTGTAATCGCATCTTGTTCATTAAAGACGGTGCGATTTTCTCAGAAGTTGTTCGTCAAGGATCACGTAAGGAATTTTTTAATCGTGTGATTAGATATGCAAGCAACGATTGGTGGAGGCGGGCGCGCAAATGATTTTTAAATCTATCATTAAAAAAGTTTAAAAAGCTCATGTACCTAATTATCTGGTTTATTACATTAGTATGACTTTTGCAGCGGTCGTTTATTATTGTTTCCGTGCGATTGCTTACAACCAGCCTCTTGTAGCAGGTGCAGGCCGTGATATCGAAATTAAGCGATCTTTAGGACTCGGTAGTACCTTAGTCACCATTATTATTTTGGGCTTTATGTTGGCAGCAAATCGTTTTTTTATAGGAAAACGTAGCCAAGAAATTGGCTTGTATCGATTAATTGGCTTGAGAAAGAGCCAAGTTTCACTAATTTTTTTTAGTAGAAAATTTAGTTTTAGGCTTTGTTTCACTAATTAATGGAATTATTTTAGGAGTGATTTTCACCAAGTTGTTTTCAATGATTTTAGCCAAAGTTATGTTTTTAGAAGTCCCCAGTTTCTTCTATATTTCTTGGCGTTCCGTTATTGAAACCGGTGTAGCTTTTGCATTTATGATTCTGATTGTCTGCTTAAGAAGTATTTGGATGATTTATCGTTATCCATTGTCGCAGCTTATGCACCAAGAAAAAATTGGTCAAATTAATTATAGTCGTTTAACGAAACGGCGGCAGTTTCTAGGTATTTTAGGACCTATTTGTTTACTGGCTGGTTATTTTATTGCGTTTGATTTTCGGAATTTAGCGACAGGTATTGTGTATAAACAATTAAATGATTCATTGGATATCTCGATTCCGATGATTATTACATTGACGCCTTTTATCATTTTGGGTCTATGTGTGTTGGGAACTTATTTATTTTTCCGTTATACCATGTATTTTATCATTCGCTTATTTAATCATAGAAAAAAATGGTATTACCAAGATTTACGTATGATTACTTTAGGCAATGCCAAACGCTACTTATTTAAAAGTAGCAAAACACTCACTGGTTTGACCTTATTAATTGCGACAGCCTTGAGTGGGATTGGCGTGATGGTTTTTGTGTATACGATTAGTATGCACACGGTCAACAGTGATGGTCCCGTGGACTTTTTAGTTTCACAGGAAAGCTATCCTAAATTGAAGAAAGTTCTCGATGAAGCGAAGGACACCAAAATAAAAAATGAAGTGATACTTTCTTATAAAATTACTGGAATTGAACGCAGTTTGCGAATTGGTCAAGCGCAAGAGGAACAAGAAACGATTGAAGCAGTTAATGTTTTATCCTTCTCCAACTACCGCAACTATCAAAAAATTAATCCTTATTTAAACGATTTACATTTAAAAAATGACCAAAGTGTTATCTATATGGATAGCTTTACCAATATTTTAAGTGGTATGTCTCGTTATGAATCGAAACTGCAATTTGTTGAAGGAGAGAAGGCACAACTGCAACAAGTGCTGCCTAACTATCTAGGTAATTTTTTATTGCAATATTCCTTACCAACGATTGTCGTTTCCGATGCCCTTTATCAGAAAGTGACAAAAAATTCCATTCAATATCAGATTAACGCCGTAAATGTTGACACGAAAAGACGTGAAAAACTTTATGAAGCCGTAAATAAACAGATTGCCACAGAATGGCAAGCGCCAATTTTGTATAAGTATGAAAAAAATAACCAGCAGTTGAGTGGTTTTGCTAAACAAATGCCTAACGAAGAGGCAAAGAATACACAAGATGATGTCACCGAAACTTGGCGGCTAAATATGAATGATCGCTACGCTTCTTTACGCTATGAACGAAAAATTAACGGCTTGACTTTATATGTCTCCATGTTTGTGGCAATTTTAGCGTTGTTTATTACGGGCAGTATTTTGATGTTACGACAACTGTTTTCAGCTGTAAGTGAGCGTCAAGATTACGTGACTTTAAAACGGATGGGTGTTTCTAGTAAAGCGATAACTAAGCAAATTTATCGACAGAATAGTTTGATTTTCTTTCCGCCGATGGTCATTGGGATTTTGCATACTACCTTTGCCATTTATTTGCTAAGCCAATTTATTAAGAGTCCAGGATATTTGTTAGTATATCTTTCTTGTGGAATCTTAATAATTGTTTATCTAATTTTTTATATTTTAACGTCTGCCATTTATGCGCGGATGATTCGACACATCCATTTTTAAAAAACTGTAAAAGCCGTTTTGAAGCGGTTTTTACAGTTTCTTTATGCGAAAAAATTATGAGAGTTCCGTTTATGAAAATCATGAAAATTTAAGAAGTGACGAAATTGTTAGTTTTTTTATTAAATTGTAAGAAATTTCAATGGACTTTGCTGAAATATAGCATAAAATAATGGATAGCGATTAACCTTAGGAGGTGAATGATAATGAAAACAACTTTTCAGAAAATTCTCAATAACGAAAGTCTTAAATTCATCGGTAAAACGTTATTTTATTCTTTCATTGTCATTGCATTAATTTATCTTTATCATTACAAGAATATCAATGGAGGAACCTTCATCTATAACGAGTTTTAAGGAGGCGGCTATACATGGAAAAAGTAATTAATATGATTCAAACGATTGATGAATGGGCACGTAAAGAACCCCAACGGCCTGTTTATTTAACCGAAGAAAAAGTCTCTACGTATGGAGAGTTAAAAGAAAAGTCAGACAATCTAGCCGCTTATTTAGCTGAGCTGAAAACGGACAAGTCAGCGATTGTCGTATACGGAGAATTAGATTTTGAAATGATTGTGAGTTTTTTAGGCGCATCGAAAGCTGGTTTTAGCTATATCCCCATTGATGCACATACACCAAAAGAACGCATTGAACTAATTCTAAACGTAGCCAAACCAACCGCAGTGATTGCTGTGCATGAATGGCCTGAATTAGCCACCGAAGTGCCAGTAATTACGGCGGAAGAATTAACAGAAATGATGATGCATGCACCCCGGCATGCGCCTGCGTTGATGCCTGTCACAGGAGCAAGTAATTACTATATCATTTTCACTTCAGGGACAACTGGCGTACCAAAGGGTGTGCAAATCAGCCATGATAATTTAGTTAGCTTTACGAATTGGTTGTTGCAAGATTTTGGTTTAGAAGAAGGGGCCCGCTTTTTAGCACAGGCACCTTATTCGTTTGATTTATCAGTGATGTCTATTTATCCCGCATTGGCGTTAGGTGGCTCATTAACTCCGTTACCCAATGAAATCATTAACGATTTTAAACAATTATTTACGCGTTTGCCACAATTAACAATCGACGTCTGGGTTTCAACACCGTCCTTTATTGAATTGTGTCTAATGGAACCAAGCTTCGATGGTGAACATCTACCAGCACTGCGCACGTTTTTATTCTGTGGAGAAGAATTACCAAAACCAACGGCTGAGAAATTAGCCGCTCGTTTCCCAACTGCGCATATTTATAATACGTATGGGCCGACAGAAGCGACTGTAGCGATTAGTGCCATTGAAATCACTCAAGAAGTTTTAAAAAGTGTCCAACGTTTACCAATCGGGTATGTGAAAGAAGATACGCAAATTTATATTATGGAAGGCATGTCAAAATTACCTGCAGGTGAAATTGGTGAAATCGTCATTGCTGGACCAAGTGTTTCCAAAGGCTATCTAAATAATCCTGCGAAAACAGCTGAAGCTTTTTTCCAATTAGATGGCGTACCAGCTTATCGCACAGGCGATGCTGGAAAGTTAGTCGATAACCTATTGCAGTATGAGGGACGCTTAGATTTTCAAATTAAATTGCATGGCTACCGCATTGAGTTAGAAGAAGTGGATCATCACTTAACGAATGTTTCCTACGTGAAACAAGCAGTCGTTGTGCCGAAATATCAAGGAAATAAAGTCCAACAATTAATTGCCTATGTCGTTCCGCAAGCACATGAATTTTCAAGTGATTTTCAATTAACTAAGGCAATTAAACAAGAATTAGCCACGTTGACAATGGACTATATGATTCCGCAAAAATTTGTATATGTTGAACAATTACCTTTGACAAGTAATGGCAAAATTGATCGGAAAGGGTTGATGAATGAGGTGAATGCCACATGATGAATTTTCCTCATATGATTCCCTATAATGCACCGTATTACTTTGTTCTGCTAATTGCGGCCTTGTTGCCGATGATTTTAACTTTAGCCATTAAAGGGACACGTTGGCCTTGGTATCAAACACTCGTGACACTGGTCTTTCTATATATCAGTTTTGGTGGCGAATTTTGGCAACAAGGAGTCGCTCTGATTGTATATGTTATTTATCAAACATTACTAACGTGGGGCTATGCGGCTTATCGAAAAAATAAAAATGCAGGTTGGGTCTTTTATCTGGCTGTCTTTTTAGCTATATTACCGCTTGTTTGGGTGAAAGTTTCTCCATTCATGACAGGCAAAACAACCTTACTTGGCTTTTTAGGGATTTCTTATTTAACCTTTAAAGCGGTCCAAGTGATCATGGATTTACGGGATGGCGTAATGAAAGAATATCATCCGTTTCGTTACATTCAGTTTCTCTTGTTTTTCCCGACTATTTCTTCAGGACCCATCGATCGTTATCGGCGCTTTGAAAAAGATTTGAAAAACCCGCCGAGTGCGGAGAAATATTTAGACTTTTTAGAAAAAGGAATTTTTTATTTATTTCTAGGATTTTTATATAAGTTTATTATCAGTCATTATCTTGGTGGTGTCTTTTTACCACATGTGGAAAAAATGGCCTTGGCACAAGGTGGTTTATCCTGGTGGACAGTCGGCTATATGTATAATTACAGTTTGTATCTATTCTTTGATTTCGCAGGCTATAGTTTACTGGCCGTTGGCACAAGTTATTTAATGGGCTATGATACACCAATGAACTTTAACAAACCGTTCCTAAGTTGGAATATTAAAGAATTCTGGAATCGTTGGCACATGACCTTATCTTTTTGGTTCCGTGATTACATTTACATGCGCTTAATGTTTTTCTTAATGAAAAAGAAAGTCTTTAAAAGTCGGATTGTGACTTCTAATATTGGTTACTTTGCGTTGTTCTTAATCATGGGCATTTGGCATGGATTAACGTGGTTCTACATCGCTTATGGGCTCTACCATGCAACACTAATTTGTGTAACAGATGCTTGGCTACGTTTTAAGAAAAAACATAAAGACAAGATACCATCAAACAAATTTACACATGCATTTGCAGTCTTTTTAACTTTCCAAGCGGTTTGTGTCAGCTTCCTGATTTTCTCAGGATTTTTAGACAAACTATGGTTTAAATAAATAAAAATAAAAATATAAAGGGGCAATTTATAATGAACATTCAAGAAACAGTATTAAACATTTTAGAAGATATTACAGGAACAGACGAAGTTGTGAACAATCAAGACATTCAATTATTTGAAGAAGGATTATTGGACTCTTTAGCGACGGTTCAATTATTAGTAGAAATTGAAGGACAATTAGGAATCCAAGTTCCTGTATCAGACTTTGACCGTGAAGTATGGGGAACACCAAAACAAATCATTCAACAAGTGGAAGCTTTACAATAATGTCTAGAAAAAAACGACTAATCAGAATCTTAGGTCCAGTGCTTTGTTCAGCGGTCTTGGTTGCAGTGTTCTTTTTTGCACCGTTCAGAATCAATTTAACTTCCGAAAAAACGTTGAAGGAAGCATCAACGTCAATGGCACCGAACGTTTTAAAAGGCAATGTGATTAAAAACAAAGCAGTGGCTTCTGGTAAATATGTTCCTTTTTTTGGCTCTTCTGAATTAAGTCGATTTAGTGCTTTCCACCCTAGTGTGCTCTCTGAAAAGTATCAACGGAACTACCGACCGTTTTTACTAGGAGAAGCGGGCACACAGTCATTAACCCAAGCAATGGTCATTCATTCGATGGGCGATGCGATTGCCAATAAGAAAGCGGTCTTTATTTTATCTCCGCAATGGTTTGTCAAAAAGGGTGTACCTAATGATAGTTTTGGTGCACACTATTCACAATTACAAACCTATCAATGGTTAGCTAATTTAACCGAATTAACCAGCGGTGACCAATATCTAGCACAACGTTTGACCAAATTTCCAGTTGTTCAAAAAGACAAAGTCTTAATGGAAACTTTGGCAAATCTGCAGGCAGGGCAACTTCCCCAACGCTCTCAACGAGATTATTTTATAATGAATCTCCGTTTCTTGAATCGTGAAGATGAATTGTTTAGCCAAATTGGCATGGTTAGCAGAGAACCAATTGTTGAAAAAGATATGAAACAATTACCTGCTACTTATAATTTTAATGAATTAGATCAGCTAGCTGGAAAAATTGCGGCAAAAGCCATTAATAATAATAAATTTGAAATTAGTAACGGTTTTTATCGCCAACGGATTAAACCAGTTTTACCGAAATTAGCTCATTCACAAAAGAAATGGGATTATCGTTTTTCTCCAGAATATGGTGATTTCCAAGCTGCGTTAGAACAGTTAGCAGAAAAAAATGTCGATGTTTTATTTGTAATCCCACCTGTTAACAAACGTTGGTCGGACTATACGGGCTTGTCACAAGATATGTTGCAACAAGTAGCACGCAAGCTGAAATATCAACTTCAAGAGCAAGGCTTTACTAACATTGCTGACTTCTCAACATGTAGTAATGAACGCTACTTTATGGCGGACACGATTCATTTAGGTTGGCGTGGTTGGCTCGCTGTTGATCGTCAAGTAGATGAATTTATGAAACAACCTGCGTCTAAAAAGTTAGCGTATCAAATTGATGATCGTTTTTATCAGACAGATTGGCAACAACAAAATCCATTGGTCTTACCTCAATTTTAAGAAGGCAAGATGGATCAAGTACCAATTATCTGAAGCGGACTAGAAGCGCTTCGTAACAATGAAAATAGCCTGTACCTGCCGTTGAATAACGAGCGTGCAGGCTGTTTTTTCGTTTATTTTTAGTGGAGAACGTTGCTCAATTTATTTTTTGTAAGTATTTTTTAGTTCGTGGTATAATGGATAAAATTGGTTTTTGAGGGGAGTTATTTTTATGGATGCAAAAGAAGAAAAAATGTTAATTGATTTAACAAGTGCTAAAGGGATTGCTGGGAATGAAGACGAAGTACGTTCGTTATTTAAAAAGTATGCAGCACCGTATGCGGATAAATTTTTATATGATGGCCTTGGCAGTATTATTGCAAAAAATGTTGGTGATAAAGAAGGACCAAAAGTCTACATTTCTGGGCATATGGATGAAGTCGGTTTCATGGTTACCCAAATCACAGAAAAAGGCTTTTTAAAATTTCAAACTGTTGGTGGTTGGTGGGGGCAAGTGATGTTGGCCCAACAAGTTCAGATTAAAACCACGACTGGTAAGGTTTACCATGGTGTCATTGGGTCTAAACCACCGCATGTGTTAACAGCGGAAGTTCGTAACAAACCCTATGAGATTGCAGATATGTTTATTGATATTGGTGCAAGTAGCGATCAACAAGTTGCAGAATGGGGGATTCATCCAGGGGATATGGTGACACCATATATTGACTATCGTCGCATGAATGATACAAAATTTTTATTGGCAAAAGCGTGGGATAACCGAATTGGTACGGCCGTTTCATTAAAAGTTTTAGAAAATTTAGCGACAGAAGGGCACCCCAATATTTTATTTGCAGGCAGTGATGTGCAAGAAGAAGTCGGGCTACGCGGTGCGCAAACAAGTACGCATCTTGTGAATCCAGACATAGCGTTTGCTTTAGACACAGGAACAGCTGGTGACACACCAGGAATGACACCTAAAGAAGCCGACTCTATTTTAGGTGAAGGGCCACAAATTTTGATTTATGATGCATCAATGATTCCGCATAAAAAATTACGTGATTTTGTTATTCAAGTGGCGGAAGAAAATAACATTCCCTTCCAATATACAGTGATTACAGGGGGAGGTACGGATGCTGGCCGCATGCATTTAACGCGCAACGGGATTCCATCATTAGCCATCACGGTGCCTGTTAGATATCTGCATTCACATACCTCAGTTATTCATGAAGATGATTATTTCAACACAGTCAAATTAGTCACAGAAGTGGTGAAACGTCTAGATAAAGAAACAGTCGCTAAATTGACTAGTTATTAGTTTCAGAAAGGATGGAATGAATGAAAAGTTTAGTAACAAATTCGCAACATCGTGCCAATGCTCGCAGAGCTCTTGATGGGCAATGGGGGATCATGGCTTGGTTAACTTTCTTAGGAGTGGTTTTACAGAGCTTCTTAACATCGATTGTGCAAAATTTATTTTCTGGTGAAAATCAAGTTTTTCAAAGTAGTTTTGCCGCAGTATTACTGCAAATTTTTGTTTTATTCGCGTTAAGTTATGCGCTATATTACGCAGCCTTGAAGGTGTTACGTGGTGAAAAGGTGCGGGTCAATATTTTAATGAGTGTTTTTCAAGGAAAATATTATGGTCCGCTATTTGTGGTCAACCTACTTCAAAAAGTACTTGAACGTGTAATTGGTTTGTTATTTTTGTTACCAATTTTATTTGGAGCAGGGACAACCTTGTATTTCAAATTGATGTTTAATACAGTTACACCAGAGGAAATTCAGACCTTTTTCTTAAATGATTTTTCCTTTTTCCTAGCGTTTGGCGTTGCCTCTATCTTGATCTTTTTAATTGGCTTATTTGTGAGTGGCGTTTTTCAATTTGCTGTGTGGCTACGTTTTGATAATCCAGAACTGCCAATTATGATGGCGTTGAAACAGGCGTTATATTTAATGAAAAATCGTTTTTGGCAATATTTATGTTTACAATTTTCTTTTATTGGTTGGTATATTGTGGGCTTTTTAGCTATTGGTATCGGTTTATTATGGGTGATTCCTTATAACTATGTAGCGTTAGCTAGTTTTTATCAAACTGCCTTAGAAGAAAAAGGCTTAGCCGAAGAATAAAAAAGAAGCTTGAATCCTTCGTTATCTCGACAAAGGGTTCAGGTTTTTTCTTTGGTCTTTTTGTGAAAATTTAAGCGTTTTAACCTCGTTTTTCCGTTATTTTATGGTAACATGGAAGTATCGTATTGAAGGAGGTTGTCCACACATGAAATTGACTGTCTTAGGCTGTTTAGGTGCTTATCCATACAAAGGAGAAGGAACGAGTTCCTATTTGTTAGAATCTGAAGGCTTTCATTTGCTTATTGATGCAGGCAGTACGACATTAGTGCGTTTAGAAAACTATCTAGATCCATTGAAATTAGATGCTGTCATTCTGTCGCATTACCATCATGACCATATCGCAGATTTAGGTGTTTTACAATATTATCGTCAGCTTTATCCAACGCTGGAACCGACACCTATTTTGCCAATATATGGCCATACACAAGATCAAATGCATTTCAAAGAACTAACGCTTCCTAACGTTTCCGAAGGGAAAGAGTATTTTGAAGCAGAAGAGTTGGCAGTAGGACCATTTTTAATTACTTTCATGGAAACGATTCATCCTGTCACTTGTTACGCGATGCGGATTGTTGAAAAAGCGACTGGCAAAGTCTTTGTCTTTACAGGAGACTCTGGTTACTTAGCAAGTTTTGAAGACTTTGCAAAAGACGCTGATTTATTCTTAGCGGATACGTACTTATTTGAAGGTAATGAACGACATCATGCACATTTTACGTCAAGAGAAGCGGGTGAAATTGCCAAAGCAGCACAAGTCAAACAATTGATGTTGACCCATTTACCACAACATGGGTCATTGGAACAACTACGGGAAGAAGCGCAAAACTATGCTGGAACGGAAATTCCAGTGACATTAGCCCAACCAGATTTAACAGTTGAGATTTAAAAAAGTAACTATACCAAGGGAGAGAACCGATTGTGATTTTTGTACCGAATGAAAATAATGACCCACGAGTGAACTTAGCAATTGAAACATATTTGTTAACAGAAATGCCTTTAGATGAGCCCATTCTTTTATTTTACATTAACGAGCCGTCAATCATTATTGGCCGTAACCAAAATACAATTGAAGAAATTAACAAAGAATATGTAGATGAGCACGGCATTCATGTTGTTCGTCGCTTAAGTGGCGGCGGCGCCGTTTATCATGATCATGGTAATTTGAATTTTAGTTTTATTATGCCAGATGACGGCAACTCTTTCCGTGATTTTGCGAAAGTTACCCAACCAATTATTCAAGCATTGCACGACTTAGGCGTTGAAGGTGCCGAATTAAAAGGGCGCAATGACCTAGTGATTAATGATATGAAGTTTTCAGGAAATGCGATGTACGCTACCAACGGCCGCATGTTTGCACATGGAACCTTAATGTTTGATAGTGATATTGATGAAGTTGTAAATACATTGAAAGTACGGAAAGATAAAATCGAATCTAAAGGTATCAAGTCTGTTCGTTCACGGGTAACAAACATTAAACCATTTTTATCTGAAGATAAACAAGAGATGACAACGGAAGAATTCCGCCAAGAAATTCTTTTGAAAATTTTCGGCGTAGATTCGATCGACCAAGTTAAAACGTATGAATTAACTGATCAAGACTGGGCGGCTATTAACAAAATTTCAGAGCAATACTATCGCAATTGGGATTGGAATTATGGAAAATCACCTGCATTTAACTTAGAACGTCGTCATCGTTTCCCAATTGGTTCAATTGAAATGAAAATGAACGTGGCGGATGGTGCCATTCAAGAAATTAAAATCTTTGGGGACTTCTTTGGGCTTGGTGAAATTAAAGATGTTGAAGATATTTTAACCGGCGTGAAATATGATAAAGCTTCTTTAGAAGAAGCCATTGATCAAATTGACGTTAAAAAATACTTTGGCAATATCGAAAAAGAAGATTTGCTTGGGTTAATTTATTCAAAAAAAAAAGACAGCCGTTTCAAACGGTTGTCTTTTTTCTAGCTAAAAAATAATTTTTAGCTTTTAGAAAGGTAGTGCTATGTGCAAAATCGTCGAAACGATTTTTATCAGGGAACTATCAAATAGCTCGCCTGCATATGTACTTGAACCAAGTCAAGTCCGGGAATTTGGTTATGTGCTTCACTATAAATCACTATCTGTAAAGAGTATACAAGATTTCCTTTCTTTTGTGATATCAAATTTTTACAGACAAAGTAGTAAAATTTGACGTTTCTTATTTTGGCAAGGTTATAGGCTTGTTTAGGGGCTTGAAATAGCAAGAATTAATAGTGATTTAAGGGAAAATATTAACATATGTAGAAATATTTTTATAAGAAATAACGAGAAAAAATCAATAGGTATGTTCTTGAGGGCTACTTTTTGACGTTTTCTGAATAAAACTTAATAAAAAATAACAGAAACAAAGAAAAAAATGTGCTTACAAGAAGTAATCCGCACTTAGCTAGGAAGTTAAGAATGTGCATGTTATTTTCAAACAAATAATAAGAATCCTATTTCAATCCTTTACAGAGGAACAAGGACTTCGTATAATAAAGGGACGAAAAGGAGCGAAAGTGATGAGAAACGAAATGATGCATCGACCAGTCGTTAAACCAGAATTGGTTGAGTATATGCGTACAAAACAAAAGAAACTTCCCGGAGAATTAGGTGCAGTGGAGGCGGAAGCCAATGAAGCAGGAGTGCCGATTATTCCACACGAAACAGTAGTTTTTCTACAATTTTTGCTAGGACAACTAAAGCCCAAAAATATTTTAGAAATCGGGGCAGCAATTGGTTTTTCTTCAAGCTTGATGGCCCAATTTGTCGGTGAAGATGGTCACGTGACCACGATTGATCGTTTTGACGTAATGATAAAAAAAGCGAAGAAAACCTACCAACGCCTAGACTTAGAAGAAAAGGTCACTCTTTTAGAAGGACAAGCAGCTGAGATTCTACCAACGTTGGAAGGACCTTATGACTTTATTTTTATGGATAGTGCCAAATCAAAATACATTGAATTTTTACCTGAATGTTTACGGTTGCTACCAGTTGGCGGCGTTTTGATGGTGGATGATGTATTTCAAGCTGGGACAATTTTAGACCCTGCTGAGGAAGTACCGAAAAAAATCGAGCGATTCATCGTAAATTAAACCAATTTTTAGATGTAGTCATGGCGCACCCTGATTTAACTTCTACTTTAGTTCCTCTCGGTGATGGAGTTATTTAATTACCAAAGAGAAAGAAACGATTATTTTAGATAGTTAAAGAATGTCTTCGCAAAAGAAAGCGAATCATTAAAAGCAAGTTCTTTTAATGATTCG
>OIEK01000113.1_pt1 | contig 39861 bp, 40 predicted proteins | sample 1581821 | NCBI WGS metagenome assembly OIEK01 (sample SAMN03281017, study PRJEB24777) | human gut metagenome | isolation source: fecal sample PR221 from 1 month old male Chinese infant, caesarean... | reverse complement strand
TCTGACGGCGCTTAGTGCTGAATTCACTATCGGCGAAGGTGAGTTGATGGCTCATGATGTCCCTCTGGGATGCGCTCCGGATGAATATGATGATCTCATATCAGGAACTTGTTCGCACCTTCCTTAGCAGTCAGCTGCCGCTGCCATTACTGCGCGATATATTCAATCGGGGTTATTTAATAAAGCTCACGTGTTTGCAGATTTCATCGGCGACAATTTCTTTGCGCTGATTAAAGATCACTTTATTCTGCTCAAACAGGTTATTGCCGTGAGTATCGATCGATACAATTAACGGCCCGAACTCTTTCACCCGGCAAACCCATAACGTTTCTGGCATGCCTAAATCACGCCATTGCGCATCTTCAATCTCTTCCACACAGACCGCGGCGACTACCGCGCAGCCGGCAGGGAACACACAGTGCAAGGCTTTATGTTCCATACAGCCCTCTTCGGTTCCTTTGCCCATACCGCCTTTGCCGACGATTAATTTCACACCGGTCTTAGCAATAAATTCTTTTTCAAATTTTTCCATGCGCATACTGGTGGTTGGCCCAACGGAGACCATTTCAAATTTATCTTCCGTACCTTTAATCGGGCGCACAATGGGCCCGGCATGTAATATCGCGCCACCAGCAACGTTTACCGGTAATTCACGTCCGCCCTCAATTAAGCGACGATGAGCCACATCACGGCAGGTCACAATATGGCCGTTGAGATAAATAATATCGCCCGCTTTAATATCCGCTAAGTCTTCATCTTTAATGGGCGTAGTGAGTATTTTTTTAGTCATCAGAATGCCACTCCTGTGTGAGACGTAATGGTGTAGTTCAGGTCTTTATCGAAAACGATATGCCCTTTACGGTGCGACCAGCAGCCGACGTTGACCGCCACGCCAATAGTGGAAGGGTGGCGTGCGGTATTTTCGATATTGACGCCCATCACGGAGGTATTGCCGGACATTCCCTGCGGGCCAAGGCCAATTTTGTTGATGCCGTCTTCGAGCATTTTTTCCAGCAATGCCGCACGTTCGTTGTCATTGTGCGAACCAATCGGACGCATCAACGCTTTCTTCGACAGCAGCGCCGCGGTTTCTACAGACGTCGCCACCCCAACGCCAACCAGCAGCGGCGGGCAGGCATTCAGGCCATAGCTGGTCATCACATCCAGCACGAAGCGAGTCACCCCTTCATAGCCAGCGCCCGGCATCAATACCATCGCTTTACCCGGCAGCGAGCAGCCGCCGCCAGCCATATAGGTTGTAGATGCTGCACTGGTCGGAATTCGGAACGATCTCCCAGAATACCGTCGGCGTCCCTTTGCCGACGTTTTTGCCGGTGTTGTATTCATCAAAGGTCTCCACGCTGTTATGACGCAGCGGGGAGTCGATGGTAGCTTTGATTACCGATTCGCGCAGCAGCGCTTCCAGCTCGCCGATCAGCGGGAAGTTGGCGCCGCACTCCACCAGAAACTGGATCACGCCGGTGTCCTGGCAGGAAGGACGATCCAGTTCTTTCGCCAGACGTTGGTTTTCAATCATGGTGGTGAAGATCACGTCGGCCAGTTGACTGGTCTCTTTCTTATGCAGATCTTGCAGCTTTGCCGTGACGTCATCAGGCAATACTTTGCCGGTATATCCCACGAACCTGGCCATAATGTCGGTCATGCGGGATATCTGTTCACTTTTGCTCATAAAGGCTCCTTAGTCAGAACAGCGTCCGTAAATTACGGATGAAAAGGGAAAAGGATTGGCAGCAGGATCAGGCTGACAATGGTAGAAACGATAATTAGAGGAATGCCGGATTTGGCGTAATCGACGAACTTATAACCCCCGGCCGACAGCACCATCATGTTGGCAGGCATCCCGATCGGCGTCGCATAGGCGCAGGAGCTACCGATTACCGTCGCCATCAGTACCGCACGCGGATCGGCGCCCATACCGGCGGCAATCGACAAACTCACCGGCACCAGCAACGCGACGGTGGCGGTATTAGACATAAAGTTGGTCATCACCACGGAGAGGGCAAAGACCACTACCAGCAGCATAAACGGTGAGGAGTTATTACCCAGCAGGCCGATAACCTGATCGGCAACCAGCTTACCCGCACCGGTCATTTCCAGCGCTTTAGCCAGCGCCAGGGTGCCGCCGAAGATAAAAATAGTTTGCGAATCAATGGCTTTATAAGCCTGTTTTTCCGTCAACACGCCGGTGATGACCAGCACCAGGGCACCAATGCAGCCGGCTACCGTCAGACTAATACCGGTCTGTTTTTCGAAAATCATGCCGAGGATCGTGGCGATCAGCACCACCAGGGACAGGATCTGCTTCCAGCGCGGAACGTGGCTGTAATCCCGCTGTTCGCCAATGCTGCCCACCTCACTACTGTTCGAGTTATTAGGCAGAAACTTATAGCCGATGGTTAGGAAATAGAGGATGCCGCAGACCAGCATCGGCAGGCCCACTTTCGCATACTCAAAGAAACCGAAGCCGCTGCCGATATTCTGCAAGGCCGATTGCGCGATCAAGTTACCGGGGGCGCCAATCAGCGACAGGTTGCCGCCAAGCGCGGCAGCAAACACCAGCGGCATCAGCAGACGCGAACGGGTGAATCCCGATTTGGCGGCTACACCGATAACGACCGGGATCAAAACGGCTGCCGTACCGGTATTGGAGAGAAAACCGGACATTACGCCAACCACCACCATAATGATGAAGATCAGCTGCTTCTCCGTTTTGGCGAAGTGGGTGATCACGCCACCGACTTTGTTTGCCATCCCGGTTTCAAATAACGCCCCGCCAACGATGAACATGGCGACAAAAAGAATGACGTTGCTGTCGATAAAACCGGCAAACGCCTGCTTGAGATCCAATACACCGGTGAGCACTAACGCCACACAAACCACCATGGAAGTCACTGCCAGTGGCACTTTCTCCCAGACAAACATGATGATAGCGAACACCAGCAAACATAGGGTGATGGTAATAGGTTCCATACTTATAATCTTTCCTATCAATGATATATGATATTGTATCCAATATTGACGAAGGAGAAATTATTCCCATGCAAAAAGTAAGTCAATGCGTTTTTGCGGAATGAATCGCGCAATGAGATTCTGCATCAAGATCCTGTGCAGATCGTCACGAAAAGTAACTAATAGCGCAGATAAATGTAAGAAAAGCCAGCCTGTCGCTGGCGGAGGAGCCCTTCAGGTGGTGGTATCGGGCAGGTATCGAGTGAGCATATTTTCCATCGAGCGAATAATATGTTCATGCATTCGCTGGCGGGCCAGTGCTTCGTTATGTTGCTCAAGCGCTTGTAAAATCGCTTTATGTTCGCGAATTGAGATAACGGCATACTCTTCTTCGGTGACTTTATGTCCCATCGACAGGCCGTTCCACATGTTGCAGAGTAGCATCTTCACTTTTTTCATTGCCCGCCGCGCTCCAGATCTCCATATGGAAAGCCTGGTTCAGGTCGGAATATTCAGCAGAATTATTGTCTGCCAGCGCCTTCTCTGCGGCATAGTGAACCTGGGCGATGCGTGAAATATCGGTCCCTGGACGAGAAGCTTTCGCCACGGCTTCACTTTCCAGTACGGCGCGAATTTCATAATGTTCGCGGATGGTCTGCTCATTAATCCCCAGCACCACCGCGCCTTTATTCGGCCGCACTTGAATCAGACCGTCGGCGGCTAAAATTTGAAACGCTTCGCGTACCGGCATGCTGGAAACGCCAACCAGTCGGGCAATCCCTTCAAGGGTAATCTCCTGCCCTTCCACTAAATCCCGCGACAGGATCGCTTTACGCAACACCGCCGCCACCTGCTCCTTCGCGGAAAGAAGCTTAATTTTCCCTAATTTAGGCTTCTGCACTTTCCCAATCCTTCATATGTTGACGCATAATTTCCGCAAGCATAAGGAAATAACGCTGCGTTGTCTGGGCAATTTTTCTGCCTTCGCCATTGCCGATGGCGTTGGCCAGTTCGCTCAGTATCAGAGCCGATTCCTGGCCATTCTCTTTCAGATAAAGAATGACATAAGAAATATAACCGTCCAAAAATTGCTGATACGCCTTCGCCAGATAGCGATTATCAAGATAGGAAATCAGCAGCTGATGGAACGCCAGTTCGCGCGTATTCTCTCCCGGACGCGCCAGCTCCTGCGCGCGTGCGCGCAGCACTTCCCCCTGATTCGCCGGCACAAGGGCAAAGAGTTCGGCGGCCATCACCGCAATAACGCGAAAAATATGGCTCACATCCTCCACGGCCGAGGTGGAGACCTGCATATGCCGGTTAGGCAAGCGCACCAGAAACCCTTCCTGCTCAAGAGATTGCAGCGCTTCCCTAACCGGCATACGTGAAAGTCCCAGCTGTTCCGCGATGCTCTCTTGCGTCAGCTCATCCCCAGCCTTCATCGCACCGGAAAGGATCTGGTAGCGAATCATCTGCGCGATTTGGTCCCGGGTCGGCTTTCTTTCAATCTTTTTCACGCTGTCCTCATGGCTGGTGGCTTAAAACGCGGGGATTTTAGCAGATTTGCCCGGCAGCAGGCGCATTTGGGGCGAAAGTGAGGTAATAAAAGCCGGAACTGCGGTTCCGGCTCTTCTGTTAGGGCGAGATTACTTGTTGACGAAGTCTTCGCCGAGCGCGATATCTTTCTTCAGGGTGTCCAGCATGCCCTCCAGCGCCTGCTGTTCAAAGGCGCTGAGTTTGCCGATAGACTGTCGCTCTTCCACGCCGTTTTTCCCCAGCAGCAGCGGCTGGGAGAAGAAACGCGCATAGTGGCCGTCGCCTTCCACGTAGGCGCACTCCACCACGCCTTTTTCCCCCTGCATGGCGCGAACCAGAGAGAGACCAAAACGGGCAGCCGCCTGGCCCATCGACAAGGTCGCCGACCCGCCGCCCGCTTTCGCTTCCACGACTTCAGTACCGGCGTTCTGAATACGTTTAGTCAGGTCGGCAATTTCCTGATCGCTAAAGCTGACGCCGGGGATCTGCGACAGTAAAGGCAGAATGGTGACCCCGGAGTGACCACCAATGACCGGGACTTCCACCTCGGTTGCCGATTTACCTTTCAGCTCCGCCACAAAGGTATTGGAACGGATGATGTCCAGCGTGGTAACGCCGAACAGTTTGTTTTTATCGTACACGCCGGCTTTTTTCAGTACTTCGGCGGCGATAGCCACGGTGGTATTCACCGGGTTGGTGATAATGCCGATGCAGGCCTGCGGGCAGGTTTTGGCAATCTGCTGCACGAGGTTCTTCACGATACCCGCATTCACATTAAACAGGTCGGAACGATCCATGCCGGGCTTACGCGCCACGCCCGCGGAGATCAGCACTACATCCGCGCCTTCCAGCGCCGGAGTAGCGTCTTCACCGGAAAATCCTTTAATTTTTACATCTGTGGGGATATGACTTAGATCTACCGCCACGCCCGGCGTAACCGGAGCGATGTCGTACAACGAGAGCTCTGAACCTGAAGGCAGTTGGGTCTTAAGTAGTAGGGCAAGCGCCTGGCCGATACCACCGGCAGCGCCAAGGACTGCAACTTTCATCCTAAACTCCTTATTATGGTTAATTTAGTCTTTCGTTATTCCGTCGCCTGGACCTTAATTCACAAGATGAACAATTACAATGATTATGGCTGAAGAATGCATTATTGTGCGTAGCAATAGAACAGCGGCGCACTTTATGCTTCCTGACTGACCATCCAGCAAAGCGAAGTACCGGATCGACTATTGGTTACAATACACCCAGCCAGTTGCGCAAAACAACACCAACTCAATAACATTTCATTTACTTTTACATGGCTTTAAGCGTTGTGATGAGAACATGTTCCTTATACGGTTTTTTTGCTAAAATATGCCCCCTTCATAACATTATTGACCTATCCTTTCGCGGATTATTTGCATAAAAATTCATGGTTATGCATAATGATGTTGATTTTACCACCATAATCTGGGTGACTTATGCGAAGTTCGGCAAAACAAGAAGAACTGGTTAAAGCGTTTAAAGCGCTGCTTAAAGAAGAGAAATTCAGCTCGCAGGGAGAGATCGTCCAGGCGCTGCAGGAAGAGGGCTTCGAGAATATCAACCAATCGAAGGTTTCCCGCATGCTCACCAAATTTGGCGCGGTACGTACCCGTAACGCCAAAATGGAAATGGTCTATTGCTTGCCTGCCGAGCTTGGGGTACCGACCACCTCCAGCCCGCTGAAGAATTTGGTGCTGGATATCGACTATAACGATGCCGTAGTGGTGATTCATACCAGCCCCGGCGCCGCGCAGCTGATCGCCCGTCTTCTCGACTCGCTGGGCAAAGCGGAAGGCATTCTTGGCAGTATCGCCGGGGATGACACCATCTTTACCACGCCTGCGCGCGGTTTTACGGTGAAAGATCTGCACGACGCCATTCTGGTTCTGTTTGAGCAGGAACTCTGAGTAATTCCCCTCTGGCTACCGTCAGAGGGCGACTCCCCTTTCTTTTGCCTCTCCCCCCTTCTGGCACAACAACTATTTAACACTTAGTGTCATTTACGCCGTCTATACGTTCTTTTACTAACGCGAAAATCGTAAAACGCACAAAAGATCAAATTCGTATACCTTTATGAATTTATTAGAAATAAATCTTATCGCTGTCGCTAACGTGTCATTTTTAATTCTTATCCGTTATAAAAAGCGCAATCTATTGTAACTATTAACTCACAAAACAATTAGCATGGTATTAATATTTTTGGTGATTAGTGTATACTTGGTTTTGTGATGAGGGTCACGAAACAAAGACCCCCAACAAAAAGATTCGACGAGGTGAACATCATGAAAATCAAAACCACTGTAGCTGCTCTCAGCATCCTGTCCGTCGTGTCGTTTGGCGCTTTCGCCGCTGATATTATCAACAGCGAGCAGGCCCAGGGCCGCGAGGCCATCGGCACGGTTTCCGTCGGCGCGGTAGCATCTTCCCCGATGGATATGCATGAAATGCTGAACAAAAAAGCGCAGGAAGAAGGGGCTTCTTCTTACCGCATTATCGAAGCCCGCACTGGCGACCACTGGCATGCCACTGCTGAGCTGTATAAATAAGTTTTAGACGTCAACGATTAACCTGACAAAAATTCTCTACCGCGGCCCGGCGACATACATCGCCCCGCCGCGGCAAAACAAAGACTGGAGTAAAGATTATGAAACGCGCAATGATCATCGCATCCCTTGGCCTGGCTTCCCTTCTCTCTTTCGGTGCCAGCGCGGCTGTCCAGCAAGTGAACGCAGAGCAAGCCCAAAATCTGCAATCCATGGGCACCATCTCCGTATCCCAGGTAGGTAGTGCGCCAATGGACATGCGTCAGGAACTGGCGGCTAAAGCCGAGAAAGAAGGCGCCAGCAGCTACCGTATTATTGAAGCACGTACCGGCGATAGCTGGCACGCCACCGCTGAGCTGTACAAATAAACCCTCGTCGTCTTATTTCGACGACTTGCCCCCGCCTGCCGGGGGCTTTTTTATGCTTGTCGGGCATTAAAACGCAACTCCCCCTCCAGCTCTTCCTCTGCTTCATCAAACAATAAAATCAATGCGCCAAAGCGCCGGCGCTGCTTGTCATTTAAATGGATGAACTCAATATCCAGCGGCAGCGGTAGCAGGCCACCGGTCACTGCGTCCCATAGCGAATCCAGGTTGTTGACCTTATCCTGAGCCAGCTCGAAGGTTCGGGAAAACTCCCGGTAGAAATCCTGTTGTTCGGCGATTTCGTCAAAATCAAACGTATAGGTGGTCATGACAGCCCCTCCCGCTTCTCTTTCTGTCGCCGTTAAGTATAGCGATAAAAAAACCGACGCCTGGGCGTCGGTTTATGGGTTAGCTGCTGGTCAGCACATGCTGGTACTTATGCAACATCTCAACCAGTCGCCGTACCGGCTCGGTAACCTGCGGCGAGGCCTCCCAGACCCGCAGCTTCTCCTGATAGACATCAAGCTCCGCCAGCAGCTGGGTAAAATAGCGCCGACGCTTATCATCGCTGCCGGCGGAGATCACATGGTCCGCGGTACGTCGCAGCTGACGATGGAAGGCGGAGAGATCGTCATTCACCGGCACGGGCGCATCGCGCAAGCGCTGATGGGCGATGATTAACGTCAAGGCCAGACGGAAACGGGCGACGTCACCCGGGAATTTATTGAGTAATAAAAACAGCTGCTGATAAAGCGCGGGCAGATGATTCTCTTTGCGACGCGCCGAGTTGGTGGTCAGCGAAGAGACCGCCGCGGAGACAAACTGGTTCAGCAGCACCCGACCGGTTCTGGCCCGGGAGTTATCCCTGACAATGAGAATAACCATCAGAGCGAGGAAACAGCCGACGATCTGCCCCAGCGCGCTATCGAGGAACTGGCTGAACTGGAACTGCATCGGGTTATCCAGCACCAGAATGTTGATGGTGCTCGCCAGCGCCCCCAGCGATCCGAGACGCCTTTTCTGCACTTCGATCCCGATAAAGAACGCCATCGCCGCCAGGCTGATGCAGAGCAACAGCATGCTCTGCTGCGTCGCCGGCATGATCACCAGAAAGTACAAGGTGCCCAACGGTAACGCCGCCAGGGTGCCATAGAGGAAGTCTATCGCCACCATACGCGGGTTTGGCAGGCGCATCGCCAGCGCGGTAACCACGGCGATCATTACCATCGCGCCGCTGCCTGAGGTCCAGCCCGTCCACAGCCAGAATAGCGTTCCGAGAATACAGGAGACAGAGGTGCGCCAGAAGTTCACCATCGCGTGATGACGTTCGGCGGACTCCACTTTAACCACCGTTTCGCCGCGCAACACGCCATCCTCGATACGGCTGATTTTAGTATTCCCCACCACGCCGCGCTTAAGCAGCAGGTAACGCGTGGCGGCGCCCACCCAGCTATAAATCGTGACCGGGGTATTATGCTCGCCTTTCCAGGTCAGGAAGCGGCGCATGCGCTTCAGCTGCTGGTGAACATCCTGCACCGTCTCAACCGGCTCGGCGAACAGCTCGCGATAGTCGTCCGTGACCATTTCCGGGCGTGAGTTCTGAATCAGATAGGTTTCGCAAGCCTGGGTGATAAGGGTTAGCGAAAGGGTGTTGATCGCCTTCAGGCGCTGATTCGCCTTTGCCCAGCGTGAGGATTCCATAATCAGGTTACTACGCATACCTTCCAGCGCCGTAGTGCGGCGTACCAGCGCTCCCCAGGCTTGATCCACTTCCTCTTTTTCACCGTGCGCGACGCATAACTGCATCAGCTTATACTGTGCAATCAGCAGATTATCGAGCTCGAGGTCGATCTCTTTTTTAATCGAACGCGGCGAAAACAGGAGATCGGCGACGATGGCGCTGACAATACCGATGACAATTTCGCTGCAGCGTTCGACAGCAAACTGCGGCGCCAGCATCGGATTGGTATGGATGGTAATAATGATAATCAGCGCGGTGTACCCGGCCAGCCCCCAGGCATAGGAGTTTTCGACCTTGACCAGCGACGAAACCCAGGTACAAAACCCGGCCCACAGACAGCAGACCAGCATCATCAGCAGAGGCGCGCGGATCATCAGGATGATGATAACCAGCGCCGCAATACAGCCAATAAAGGTCCCGGCAATACGCAACATACCGCGATAGCGGATCGCGCCGGAGTACGGTTCGCCGCCAGCAGCAAAGGCCGGCCCGGCGGCGACGATCGCTGCCGTCAGTACCGCCCAGCGCGGCGTTTCGAGCTGAAAATGGAAACCGACAAACAGCGCCAGCACCACCGCGCATGCAAGCTTAATGGCAAAGCGGAGATGCCGGGGAGCAATGGTATATGTCCCCATAGCGATTAACCAAATTCGCGCAGGCGCATAGCCAGTTTCTGGAAGAAGTTGGCCTGGCTGGTATCACGATCTTCTTGACCGGTGATCACTACCGTCGCCGTGGTGCCCGATGGCCACAGATTCCCCTGCTGGTGATCGAGGCGAATACGCACCGGCACACGCTGCGCCAGACGCACCCACTCAAGGTTGGAGTCGACCGAGGCCATCCCTTTCGAGTCGCTGCTGCTGCTGGCGTTGGTCACCCCCGCAGCGATACTGTCCACCGTCCCTTTAATGGTTTTGCTGCTGCCCAGCGGGGTAATCTCCGCACGATAGCCTGGACGGACGCCCTCCAGTTTGGTCTCTTCCAGATAGGCCATGACGTAAAACGTATTCTCTTTCACCAGCGCCACCGCCGTGGAGCCACGGGTGATAAATTCCCCAGTGTAGACGTTAAGGTTAGTCACCCAGCCATCCGCAGGGGCGCGAATGACCGTCCGCTCCAGATCTAGCCTGGCCAGGTCGCGACTAGCCACCGCTTTCGCCAGCTGATGTTCAACGGTTTGCAGTACGTTGTTCGCCTGATCAATCTCTTCCCGCGACATCGCCTGTACGCCAAGCTTATTACGCCGACCGGCTTCGACGCGTTTTTCCTGAGCTAACGTCTGATAATAGGCGACATCAGCTTCCGCCTGCGCCAGCGCTTTTTGGTAACGAGGTTGGTCAATAACGAACAATACCTGGTCTTTCTTAACCAGTTGGTTATCCTTGACGTTTACCTGAGAAATCAGCCCGGAGACGTCGGGGGCAATCGCCACAATGTCGGCGCTAAAGCGCGCATCACGCGTCCACGGCGAGGCGGTGTAATAAACCCAGGCGCGGAAAATCGCCACGAAGGCCAGAATGACCAGTATCACGGTAATGGCAGTACGGAGGATATTTCTTGTTAGTGTTTTCACATCAACCTCAAACGAACAAGCGCGATATCAAATAAAAAAGGCAGCAATAGAGCGCCGTATTAAACAGTGCTGGGTGCCAGACAAAATCGTAAATGCCGGTCGGAACCAGCAGTCGGTGCACCAGCCAAAAGATAGCCAGCGACAAAAGCAACTCGAAGAAGATCGGCGGAAACGATAAGCCGAAAATCACGATGACAGGAAACAGACTCATGATGACCTTGAATAAGAAGCGTACAGGTAGTGAGCAGATGCGTTTATTATGTAGCTAACAATATATTAACGTAACGATTGCCGCATTATCTACAATGTGTGATCTAAATCACTTTTAAGCCAGAGTGAATAATGGAACGATTAAAACGCATGTCCGTTTTCGCCAAAGTGGTCGAATTAGGTTCATTCACCGCAGCGGCCCGCCAGCTTCAGATGAGCGTTTCCTCGATCAGTCAGACCGTCGCCAAACTGGAAGATGAGCTGCAGGTAAAGCTACTCAACCGCAGCACCCGCAGCCTTGGCTTAACTGAAGCAGGTAAAATCTATTACCAGGGCTGCCGTAGGATGCTGTTTGAAGCGCAGGATGTCCATGAGCAATTATACGCATTTAACAATACCCCCATCGGGACGCTGCGCATCGGCTGCTCTTCAACTATGGCACAGAATGTTCTGGCGCGCATAACGGCGAAAATGCTCAAAGAATACCCCGGGCTCTCTGTTAATCTGGTCACCGGCATACCTGCGCCAGACCTGATCGCCGACGGCCTTGACGTGGTGATCCGCGTGGGCGCCCTGCAGGATTCCAGCCTTTTTTTCCCGCCGCCTGGGCTCAATGCCGATGGTATTATGCGCCGCTAAAAGCTATCTGGCGCAGGCTGGCAATCCAGAGAAACCGGCCGACCTTGCCGGACATGCCTGGCTGGAATATAGCGTGCGGCCGGACAATGAGTTTGTCATTATCGCGCCGGAAGGGATCTCGACCCGCCTGACCCCGCAGGGGCGCTTCGTGACCAACGACCCTATGACGCTGGTGCGCTGGCTGACCGCCGGGGTGGGTATCGCCTATGTACCCTTAATGTGGGCGATCGAAGAGATCAACCGCGGTGAGCTTGAGATCCTGCTGCCCAGCTATCAGTCCGATCCGCGACCGGTCTACGCCCTGTATACGGAAAAGGATAAACTGCCGCTGAAAGTGCAGGTCTGTATCAACTATCTGACGGAGTATTTTGTCGACGTGGCGAAGATCTATCAGGGCATGCACGGGCGCGGGATCGCCCGGTGAGGCGGTTCCCGGCAGCGCCGGGAACCAGGTCAGGATCAGGCGGTGCCGCCGACGGTAAGGTTATCGACCTTCAGGGTCGGCTGGCCGACGCCCACCGGCACGCTCTGGCCCTCTTTGCCACAGACGCCGACGCCGTTATCCAGGCGCAGGTCGTTGCCCACCATCGAAATCTGCTGCATGGTCTCAATGCCGGAGCCAATCAGCGTGGCCCCTTTCACCGCCTTCGTGACCTTCCCTTTTTCGATCAGATAGGCCTCGGAAGTGGAGAAGACGAATTTACCGGAGGTGATATCCACCTGCCCGCCGCCGAAGTTAGGCGCAAAGATACCGTAGTCGACCGATTCGATAATCTCCTGTGGCGTCGACTGGCCCGCCAGCATATAGGTGTTGGTCATACGCGGCATCGGCAGATGGGCATACGACTCACGTCGGCCATTGCCGGTCGGTGCGACGCCCATCAGGCGCGCGTTGAGTTTATCCTGCATATAGCCTTTCAGAATGCCGTTTTCGATCAGCACGTTGTATTGCCCCGGCGTCCCTTCGTCATCAATGGCCACCGAGCCACGGCGATCGGCGATGGTGCCGTCATCCACTACGGTGCACAGCTCAGAGGCGACTAATTCCCCCATATGGCCGCTAAAGACCGAGGTGCCACGCCGGTTGAAATCGCCTTCCAGCCCATGGCCGACCGCTTCATGCAGCAGGACGCCAGGCCAGCCGGCGCCGAGCACCACAGGCAGCATCCCCGCAGGGGCGGCGACCGCCGAGAGGTTGACCAGCGCCATGCGCACCGCTTCTTTCGCCCAGGCATCGGCCCGCACGTCGCCCTCCTGGGAGGCGAGGAAATAGTCATAACCAAAACGCCCGCCACCGCCGCTGCTGCCGCGCTCACGCTTGCCATCCTCTTCCACCAGCACGCTGACGGAAAGACGAACCAGCGGACGAACGTCGGCGGCCAGAGTGCCATCGGTGGCGGCGACCAGGATGAGCTCATACACCCCGCTCAGGCTGGCTGAAACCTCCTGCACCCGCTGGTCCGCCGCCCGGGCGACTTTGTCTACCCGGCGCAGAATATCCAGCTTCTCTTCCCGGGTCATACTCTGCAGCGGGTCGATGCTGGTGTACAGGGCACGATGCTCTACGGCGCCGAGGGTCTGCACTTTGCCATTGCCGGTGTCGCGCACAATGGTCCGCGCCGCCTGGGCGCTCTGCTCCAGCGCCAGTTTGCTGATCTGATCGGCGTAGGCAAAGCCCGTTTTTTCGCCGCTGACGGCGCGCACGCCTACGCCCTGGTCGATATTGTACGACCCATCTTTAATGATGCTGTCTTCCAGAACCCAGGATTCGTGATAGCTCGACTGAAAATAGAGATCGCCGTAATCGAGGCGGCGCTCGGTCAGTTGACCAAGAATGGCAAACAGGTCCTGATGATTCAGGCCATTTGCCGACAGTAATTGTTCACTTACCAGGTTCAGACTCATCGTTATGCTACTCGTTTGTTGCCGCCTGACAGGCGGAAATACAGAAGGCTATCTATTGAGATTGCGGCAATTCCCGGCAATCGTCAAATCATTGCTTTTTATTGCTGCGCGCCTGGCGCAGCACTTCATTGATCTGCGGCTGGTCAATCGGGCCAGTGATGCGATAGCGCAGAATCGAAACTTTATTCCACAGCGGACCCAGCACTTTGCTGGCGGCAAATACCGCCGCGCCGACGATGGGGTTGACGGCAAAGGCCGCCGCCACGCCGACGGTCGCGGAGATCTCCGGCGCCACCACCGCCTGCAGATCCAGCTGGCGACGCACCAGATCGACCGACCCTTTCATAGCAATATCCGCTTCAAGGCCATCCACCAGCGTATCATCGGTATGCAGTACGCCATCCTTAATCCATGCCGTACTGTTAATCGAATCAAAGTAAAAGCCTTCGCTGAAGGTATCGCTGAAATCGAAACGCAGTTTACGCAGCAGGGCATCCACACTCAGCAGACGCAGCAGCTGGCCAGCGTGCCCGGTACTCAGGTCGGTAAACTGCCCCTTGCCCAGGTGGCTTTTAATGATGCCATTGAGCGACGCGACATCGGGTGACCAGGGCGGCGCGCGCCAGTGCAGATCGTAGTCGATATCAAACGGCGAATCCTTCACCGGCGTGGAGACGCCAAAGAAATCCGCAAATGCATCCGTCTTATTGCCGTGCAGTCTGCCTTTCAGCGAGGTTCGAACACCTGAAGGGGCGTTCACCCACACGCCGTTGGTCGTCAGCCGGCCAAACCCGGTATCCACCAGGCCGTTGGAGAGCGTTAAGGTATCCCCTTTGATCGCCACATCCCCATCGATGCGGCCATATTTTTGTCCCCACAGCCAGCATTCCGCGCAGCGTAGCTGCAGATCGGGCCAGCCATGGAAATCCAGCCGCGTCGCCGTCTGGGGGGCCACATTCTCTGTTGCGTTCTGGCCGCTGGCGCTGGCCGGATTGAAATAGAGATAACGCACATTTGCCAGCCACGGAGCATTGTCGCGCATCGTCAATGTGGCATTGATCTCACGCCCCTGCGCCTCAACCTGCGAGCCGCCGGCGACCGGCTGGGACATCAGACTGACGTTGTTCCACTGTTGACCCGCGAGGGCCAGCGACGGTGTACGCAGCACAATGCGCGGTGGAAAGAGCACGCTGCTGCTCACTTCATTTGCCGCGCCGTTCTCGAAGAGCGCCAGCCACTGCGCGCCATCCATCGGCGGCAGGTTGAGCTCGATACCGGGCTGATCGGGCAGCGGAGAGTGCCCTTTGCTGTCAGTGGTAAGGATCGCTCTATCCAGCGTCAGCTTATGATTGAGCAACCAGCGGCTGTTAATATGATTCTTCGCCCCGATGGAGCCGGTCAGGTCGAAGCTGCTCAGGCCGCCGGCGACGTTAATTTTGACCGGAAGGGGTTCGCCGGCGGGCTTACTGACTGGCGAAGGTAAGCGACTGCTCACATTCTTCAGATCGCCGTTGATATCGACCTTATAGCTGGCATTGCCATGGTACGGCAGTTCGATGGCGACCTTGCCATCCCACGAGACGCTACCGCTCAACGCCTCACTCATGGCTTTCGGCAGCAGCCCGGTGCGCGACGGCTGCCAGTTGGCATTCATCCCGACATCCACCAGAAACGCTTTTTCACCTTCGCGGGTGGAAAAATTGAGGTTCAGCGGCTGATTAAACCAGGTCGCGCTCAACGTTTGACTATTGAGATCGCCATTCACAAAGCTGAAATTACCGCTCAGGTTCTGCAGCGTAGTATCTAACGGTTTGATAAACAGGCTATTATTCTGCAGGCGCACATCGCCTTTCGCGGTGGTCATCTCGCCGTCGAGGGGGATATTCAGATGTAAGCGAGCGCTCACATCCCCATCCAGCTGCAGGGAATCCAGCGCCGCCCCGAGCGACTCTTTCAGCGGCGTAGTATTAAAGTAAGGTCCAACCTCTTTTCCCGGGCCTTTGATATCGGCATCAATCAGCAGTTTTTCCTGCGCATAGTCCGGGATCGCGGCATCGAGATTGCTGGCGGTCACGTTGCCAAGCATCGCTTTATCCGCCCGCATCCACAGGCCGTTGTTGATAAAATTGAGGTCGATATTCAGCCCGGTTAGCGCCGGCCAGTCCGGTTGGAAGGCAAAAGTGGCGTTCTTCAGCGGAACATAAACCTGGAACTGGCCTTCATTATGCGGATAAGGGAATAGATGCGGATTGCCGCCATACACCAGCGTCGCATCGCTGGCTTGCCCCGCTTTAATCGCGCCGCTCAGATAGTCCACCAGCGCTTTGCCCATCAGATTTTCCGGGAAATAACGCCATGCCTGGCCACCGTCATTGGTGCTGATGCCCGCCAGAATGCCCAGCCAGGGATCGTCCCCCTGCGGTTGCAGATAGCGGAAGCCGCCGCGGGCGCGTACGCCTGTCGCCTGCACGTCTATATCGCGGCCATCAAGCATAAACCCTTTGTCGTTTTTCACCCAACTGAGCGTGGCTTCGCCAGCGGCTATCTCCAGCGGCGCGCGGAAGACGCCGGCATACGGCATCAGCGCCTTCGCCATATGGGCGCGTAATTCCCCGTGCTCAACGCTGCCATTCAGACTGCCGGAGAAGTGCTCAGCCCCAGGCAGGAGTTTCCACTGCTTCCACGCCAGATCGCTCCACTGCGCCTGAAAACGCGTTTTCTCCGTCGCCTGCAGGGGGATATCGAGAGCCAGCAAATTGATTTTGCCGCCAGGCTGCGTGGTACGCCAGAGTTCGCCCAGAGAAGGCGCCAGCTTATCAGCAAACGGCTGTAACCCGCTCAGGCCGCTGAGGGCCAAATTGCTGGCGCGAATACGTAACTCATCGCTACGCTGACGATCGTCGCCACCAACGTCCTGCGCCGGGATCCACGCCATCGCCAGGGCTCCGCTTGGCCAGGGTTTATCATCGATAGCGATCCGCGTATCGGGAATATAAAAGGCCCAGCTTTGCTTATCATGGGAGAGATGCGCCGTCAGGTTATCCACCGACAAATGATGGACTTCGTTATCGCCCTGCCAGCTGGCGCCCCCTTTTTTCAGCCATACGTCGCCGCTGGCCACATCGCCTTTTTCAATGGTCATCCAGCCTTCGAGGCTGAAGCGGGCGCTTTTCAGGGCGATATTGTCCTGCATCCAGCGTCCCAGCCACGGTTTGACGTCGATATCATCCGCCTGCAGCCAGACCCGGCCTTTATTCAGCAGGCCATCCTCATCGCGAAGATCCATCCGCACCTGCATGACGCCATGCTGGCCGGTGAGGCTGGAGAGGCTGAGCTGCCCCTCGGCGCGATGACGGTTCCTGCCGTTAAGCCATGTCAGCTGCGGAACCGCCAGCTCCGCCCGCTGACCGGAAAGGGTCAGGAAGCTCAGATGGCTGTCGCGCAGAGTAAAGTGATCGAACTGACGTAAAAAGAGATCGCTGATGCGGTCGGTTTTCAGGCTTTCGCCACCGTCATTGGTCTGAATAGGGGTATTGGTATGGACCTGCAGCTGCCAGAAGGTGAGGTCGCGGAACTGCCAGCGCATATGCAGCAGGCTCTGCCAGACATCCAGCGCCAGGGTTACGCGCTTGACCGCCATTGTGCCGCCATCTTTCAGCCCGACATGGATATCGCGGGCGTCTAACGTCGGACCAAAAGTCTGCCAGCTGGCGGTGATCTGCGAGGCGTCCACCGGCGTACCGGTGATGGTGGAGATCTTCTCCAGCAGCTGCGGACGCCAGGCGTCGAGCTGTGGCAACACGAGACGCAAGCCACTCACCAGCAGCGCGACGATAACAATCAATGTTGCCACGGTGAGCAATAAAATCCCGGGCAGTCGCCTCACGCCTCTCTCCTTGTCAGCCGCACAATGACGCGGTGTCTTACATCATAACCACATCGAACTGCTCTTGATTATAGAGCGGCTCAATTTGTACCTTCACCTGCTTGCCGACAAAGATTTCCACTTCCGCCAGCGCATGCGACTCTTCCCCTTTCAGGGTTTCCGCCACCGCAGGGGAAGCATAGACCAGGAAGCGATCGGAATCATAAGCATGATGTACGCGGACGATCTCACGCATAATCTCATAGCACACCGTTTCCACCGACTTTACCGTTCCACGTCCGTGGCAGGTTGGGCACTCGTTGCACAGCACATGCTCCACGCTTTCACGGGTGCGTTTACGGGTCATCTCCACCAGGCCCAGCTGGGAGAAGCCGTTAATGCTCGTCTTCACCCGATCTTTACTCAGCGCCTGCTCTAAAGAGTGCAACACCCGTCGACGGTGATCTTCATTGTTCATGTCTATGAAATCAATGATGATAATGCCGCCGAGATTACGCAAACGTAGCTGGCGGGCTATCGCCTGGGTGGCTTCGATGTTGGTATTGAAGATCGTATCGTCAAGATTGCGGTGCCCGACAAAGGCCCCGGTGTTGATATCGATGGTGGTCATCGCCTCGGTCTGGTCGATGATCAGATAGCCCCCGGATTTGAGCTCGACTTTACGCTCCAGCGCGCGCTGAATTTCGTTCTCAACGTCAAAGAGATCGAATATCGGCTGACGGCCGCTGTAGTGTTCCAGCTTGCTGGTCATTTCCGGGATATATTCGGCGGTGAATTCGAGCAACGCCTCATAGGTCAGGCGCGAGTCGACGCGAATGCGATCCAGTTGCGCATCGGCAAAATCACGCAGCACGCGCTGGGCCAGAGCCAGCTCGCCATACAGCTGATAGCGGGTCTGGTTGCGCTTTTTGCGCTCCATCACCTTGGTCCATACGCGCTTAAGATAAGCGGCATCGGCGGCCATCTCCTGCTCGTGAACACCTTCCGCAGCGGTGCGAATGATAAACCCGCCCTGCTCATCGCAATATTCTGCGACGACCTTTTTTAGGCGCTCGCGCTCGGCTTCGCTTTCAATCCGCTGAGAGACCCCCACGTGGGAGGCGCCTGGCATAAAGACCAGATAGCGGGAAGGCAGGGTAATATCGGTGGTCAGACGCGCGCCTTTGGTACCCAGCGGATCTTTAACCACCTGGACCATCAGATCCTGGCCCTGGCGCACCAGCTCCGAAATATCGCGCACGGTAAACTGCTTTTGCTCCTCACCGGCGACGCACTCGGTATGCGGCATGATATCGGAGGCGTGAAGGAACGCCGCCTTATCCAGACCAATATCTACAAAAGCCGCCTGCATTCCCGGCAGCACTCGGCTAACACGACCTTTGTAGATATTGCCTACTATTCCGCGTCGCGCTTCACGCTCAATATGGATTTCCTGCAGAATACCGCCATCAATATACGCAACGCGCGTTTCGGATGGCGTTACGTTAACTAATAATTCAGCCGTCATCTTTATCCCTTTCCTTTACGCAGTGAGTTAAAGTTACTGAGCAACTCATACGTTTCCACCAGCGGTAAGCCGACTACGGCGTGATAGCTGCCATTAATCTTCCTGACGAAGCAACCACCCAACCCTTGAATACCGTATGCACCTGCTTTATCTAAAGGCTCGCCGCTGGCCACATAATCGGCGATATCCTGCTCGCTGAGCCGCCGGAAGGTCACTTCCGTGACCACCAGACAGTCCAGCGTTTGCTGCTTATCCGCCAGCGCCACCGCGGTCATGACCTGATGGGTGTGGCCGGAAAGCAAACGCAGCATCGCTGCAGCGTGTTCGGCGTCGCGCGGTTTTTCCAGCACTTCGCCGTTCAAAATGACAATCGTATCCGCTCCCAGCACCGGCAAATCGCGGGTGGCCATCGCCACCCCGGCCTGCGCTTTTTCGCGCGCCAGGCGGACGACATAGTGCTGGGCGCTCTCCTGCGGCTGGCGCTGCTCCTCAATACCAGGAACCAGACGCTCGAAAGCGAGACCAAGCTGAGTCAGCAGTTCCTGCCGACGCGGGGAACCAGAAGCGAGATACAGAGTTGTCATATCAACCTTATTGCACTGCAAATTGCTGACGCACTTTACGCATCAGCAGGAAGAGCCATGGCCAGAGGATGCCGTTTACTACACTACTCCAGAATACTTCCGGACGGAAAGAGACGTTGATCACTAAAAACTCTGCCCAGAAAACAATGATATCCACGGCCAGGGATAACAGCATTACCACCAGCGCCTGCTGCCACAGCGCCAGGTTACGGAACAGCTGATACTTCAGCGCGACCAGATAGGCGACGATGCTTAAAGACAGCGCGCGAACGCCGAGCGTTGAACCGCTGATGAGATCAAGAATAGCCCCCATCACGAAACCCGTCCCCACGTTTACCCGGTGCGGCAACGCGAGTATCCAGTACAGCAGGATCAATAATACCCAGTTGGGCCGGAAAACGCTGATGTCCGCCGGCCAGGGCATAATTTGCAGCAATAGCGCGATAAGAAACGAGAGCCAGATAACCCAGCGTCCCTGGCTACGGTAACTTGCCACTATTGCCCCCCTGCAGGCTGCGACGGCTGAGGCGGCGTCAACCCGGTGGCGGGCGCCGGCATCTGCGGCCCCATCGCATCCGGCGCAGGCAGTACCTGCGGCATCATCTGCATCAGACGTTCGTTAGCCACCCGATGAACCTCTTCCGGGGTCATCGGGTTAGCGCCATTACGATCGGCGCCCCACAGCAGCAACAGATAGCGCAAGCGCTGCAGCCCGGCCGTCGGACGCGCCTGAATCACGGTATAGGCGCGCTGGGTGTCCAGTTTCACCGAGGAGACTACCCCGACCGGATACCCTTCAGGGAAACGACCGCCGAGACCGGAGGTCACCAGCACGTCGCCGACGCGAATATCGGTATTCGCCGGCAGATGCTCAAGCTGGAGATCGTCCGTGCAGCCGTTACCGGCGGCAATGACGCGAATGTCGTTACGCAGAACCTGGATCGGCAGCGCATGAGTGGCATCGCAGATCAGCAGCACCCGGCTGGTCATTTTCGCCACGGCCACGACCTGCCCCACGACGCCTTTATCGCTGATAACCGGCTGGCCTTCATAGACGCCGTTCACGCTGCCTTTGTCAATAACCACCTGATCGCTGTAAGGGTCGTTGACCGTTGAGATGACCTGCGTCACCATTTTTTGCTCGTCCTGGCGCAGCGGCGAGCCAAGCAGTTCACGCAGGCGCGCGTTCTCCTGCTTGTACTGGCCCAGCATCAGCAGATCGCTGTTTTTCAGCAACAGCTCCTGGCGCAGCGCGCGGTTTTCCAGTTCGAGCTGGTCGCGGGTAGCTAGCGTCTGCGATACGCTGTCGAGCAGTTCCCGGGGACCATTAGAGACAAAGTAGAAAGGGCTGACGGCTGTATCCATGTACGTTCTGATTTGACTGAACGTACCCAGGCGGCTGTCGGCGATAATCACGCCAAGCGCCACCAGCACCGCCAGAATAAGGCGAATCTGTAGCGAGGGGCCACGGCTAAAAATTGGCTTCATAGGCTATGCGTATTCTCGTGTCAGTAAAGACCAGGGGCAGCTCGTATGCCGCCCCGGACCTTCAGGCTGACTACTCTTCGCTAAACAGGTCGCCGCCGTGCATGTCGATCATCTCCAGCGCCTTGCCGCCGCCACGCGCTACGCAGGTCAGCGGATCTTCAGCAACCACGACTGGAATACCGGTTTCTTCCATTAACAGACGGTCCAGGTTGCGCAGCAGCGCACCACCGCCGGTGAGAACCATCCCGCGTTCAGAGATATCAGACGCCAGTTCCGGCGGGCACTGCTCAAGGGCAACCATGACCGCGCTCACGATGCCGGTCAGAGGCTCCTGCAGCGCTTCAAGAATTTCGTTTGAGTTCAGGGTGAAGCCGCGTGGCACGCCTTCCGCCAGGTTACGACCGCGCACTTCAATTTCGCGCACTTCATCGCCCGGGTAAGCCGAACCGATTTCATGCTTGATACGTTCAGCGGTCGCTTCACCGATCAGGGAGCCGTAGTTACGACGCACGTAATTGATAACGGCTTCGTCGAAGCGGTCACCGCCGATACGTACAGAAGAGGAATAGACCACGCCGTTCAGGGAGATAACCGCCACCTCAGTGGTACCGCCACCGATATCCACCACCATGGAGCCGGTCGCTTCAGAAACCGGTAAGCCTGCGCCAATCGCTGCCGCCATCGGCTCTTCGATCAGGAAGACTTCACGGGCGCCTGCGCCCTGCGCGGATTCACGAATAGCGCGACGTTCGACCTGGGTTGCGCCAACCGGTACACACACCAGCACGCGCGGGCTCGGGCGCATAAAGCTGTTGCTGTGCACTTGTTTGATAAAGTGCTGCAGCATCTTTTCCGTCACGAAGAAGTCAGCGATAACGCCGTCCTTCATCGGGCGAATCGCCGCGATATTACCCGGGGTACGGCCGAGCATCTGCTTCGCTTCATGACCCACGGCGGCGACGCTTTTCGGCGATCCGGCACGATCCTGACGAATGGCCACCACGGAAGGCTCATTCAATACGATGCCTTGTCCTTTTACGTAAATAAGGGTATTCGCGGTACCCAGGTCAATGGACAGGTCATTGGAAAACATGCCACGAAATTTTTTTAACATACTAAGGGATAATCCTGAAAGCTGGGGCGGAAAACAAAATCCGCTTACTTTACCAACCACACGCAGCAGCGACAAGGCGCAAAAATCACCTGCTGCGGTGAAAATTAGTGCAGTTCATTTCCTTTGTTACAAATTTTCCCGACTCCGTTCATTGCTGAAATCTTCAGCAGCGCTCCACGCCTGAATTTGTAACCTGTCAAAGGAGGGTCACTGGCATTTACATTGCGATGATCCGGCAGGTAGACAAGCACACCCCCTTCACGATGGCGCGCGTTATTCTACGTGAAATCACGCTAAACGGCAGATCAAACCGAGTATCTTTGCGAATATTTTTTCACATTTGTGTCAAGTGGCTGTGAGGCGGCAAAAAATTCCCCCTGCCCGCCCGTGACACCGCATTGGGACAGTACCAACCACTCGCTGCGGCTACGTACGCCCGTCGCAAAAACTTGCATAGGCATGCCTTTACAGGCTTCCACCAGGCTTTGCACCAGCAGTTGGTTCTCGCTGCGCTTTTCGATGTTGCGCGCCAGACCCGGATGCAGTTTGATCAGCTCCGCATCCAGCTGCTTGATCCAGCTGGTTCCAACCAGGGTTAACCCCGCCTGAACCACTGCCACCCGAACGCCCAGAGCGTTAACCAATCGCATAACCGGCTGCAGACGGCCGATATATTGACAAACATCTGCCTCTGCAAGTTCAAAAATAATCCGCTGACGCTGCGATTTTTCACACTGCATCAAGGCATCGCGCAGCCAGCGCTGGAAACGCGGACGGATCAGCGACTCCACCGACAGCTGGAGCGCCAGATTCTCCTCGGGCCAGAAGCCTAAAAACGGCAGCAGGCGCGTTACCTGCAGGCGGTCATACTCCTCCGCCAGGCCAAACTGCAGCACCATCGGCATGTATTCCGCTGCAATCACCTCTTCTTTACCGTCGTACATCCGCGACATCAGTTCACGATGATGTACCCGCCCGTCGCGGGTGACAGCAGGTTTTTGGTACAACCGCGGCCCGCCGCGGCTCAGCATCTGTTCGATCAGCGTTCGCCAGCGAACGTTGCCACGACCTTTCTCCGGAAGGGTGTCATCATAGACCGACCAGCTGTTGCTGCCCTGCAGCACCGCGTTGCGCGTCGCCGCTTCCGCATGTTCCATCACCTGCGCCGCCGATTGCCCGCTGCGGAAAGAACAGATGCCGATATGCATCATATCGTCGCGATCGAGGATACGCGTTGGAGGCAGCGCATCCATCGCCTTCAGCAACAGGCCGGCGATACTATCCGCCTCTTTCAACGTACGGTGCGGCAGCAGCACGGCGAAGTCGCTACGGTGATAGCGCGCCAACAGCGCGCCGGGGTAACGCATAATAAAGGTAGAGAGCAGGTTGATAAGCGTAAAGTAATGTTCTTCGGCCGCCGCCCGTCCCCAGTTGTCCCGTAGCAGATCAAACTCCGGCAGACGGATCATCATCACGATGCCGTAGGCTCCCACCTTCTCCTGGTCTTCCAGCAGCGTGGCCAGCTGATTGTCAAAAAACAGGCGGTTATTCAGTCCGGTTTTCGAATCCTGCGCCGCGTAGGAGCGAATAAGCGTATCCATCCGGCTGCGCTGATCGCTGGCGAACTGCAGCTCCGACAGCAGCATATCCAGCGCGCTACTGGTGCTGGCCGGCCATTCATAGACCGACCCGCGCACCTGCGGCCCGCGCTCGCCGCTCAGGATACGCGTGGAACGCAGCTCCAGCAGCTCCTGGCCGGCCAGCTGGCGACGGATCCAGCGGACGGCGAAGAAAATAATCACCACCATGAAGCCAATGGAGATCGACAGCGGGGCAGTGATCGACAGCGAACGGAAATAGTTCACCATCGGGTCAACGTAGACCAGATGCAGCGTAATACCAGGATGTTTAAGCGACTGAACCGTGATCTCACGGAATTGCTCATGGCTGCCGAGCGGGCGATAGCTATCGGGTCGGGAATGGCTGTAGAGCGGTTTGCCGTTGAGCATGAAATCGATATGCACGATCTCGATCGGCGTCATCAGCTCATCCAACTGCGGTTCAAGCTTATCGAAAGAGGTGGTGATGAGCCGGTTATCCAGCATGGTCGCCACCGCCTGAACGCGGTTTTCGACCTTGTTCTCAATGCCGTTATAAAAACTCAGCGAAGCGCCAATCAGCGTGACAAAGATGGTCAGGCTAGTTAGCAGCGTAATAAAGGCTGAGAACTTCGTCGTTAATCGCATCCCTGTGTTAACTCCGCGAGTGAATGACTACCCGATGAACCATCAGGCTCCCGTGCCGGCGCGCACCTTGCCGCAAGCATTAACCTTTTAAAGCGCGACGCATACTATCAAAGATGGCGAGTCTGGCAATGGAATGCGTATTATCGGTAAAAGTATGCCGATAGCGAGTATAGTTTGCAGAAAAAATTTGCCAATCGTCGCCCGCCTGCGGCCTGCGCCAGAAGCGCTTTAATTTTAGACGCAGGATGACAAACCCGCGCCGGCGGCGCAAATTATTACCGCTATACCGTCTGGCCAGCTTACCGCCCCCTTTTCCCTGCTAAAGATGCCGGGTCATGCGCGGCAAAGGAAACGTCTTGCGCCACTTTCCGATGATTCCTGGACGACCGCGCCTCTGCTTCGGCGGCGGCTCCTCATCCTAATGTGCAATTTTTCGTGACATATTCGCCATTCATCGCCGTCTCCGTCATGCTTAGGAAAACGCATGACGGAGGACACCATGAAAAGAAAAAAACTGACGGAAGCCGACGTCACGGCCGAATCCGTTTTTATGCTCAAGCGGCGCCAGGTGCTGAAAATGCTGGGTATCAGCGCGACGGCGCTTTCGCTTCCCGCCGCCGCGCAGGCCGATCTGCTGGACTGGTTTAAAGGAAATGACCGCCCGCCGGCCCCGGCGGGCAAGGCCCTGGAGTTTGCTAAACCCGCCGAGTGGCAGGCTAATCTGACGCTTACCCCGGAAGATAAGGTCGCCGGTTACAATAATTTTTATGAATTCGGCCTCGATAAAGCCGATCCGGCGGCGAACGCGGGTAGCCTGCGCACCGATCCCTGGACGCTCACCATCGGTGGCGAAGTGGCGAAACCTCTGACCCTTGACCATGACGATCTGACCAAACGCTTCCCGCTGGAAGAGCGCATTTATCGTATGCGCTGTGTGGAAGCCTGGTCGATGGTGGTCCCCTGGGTCGGCTTCCCGCTGCATAAACTGCTGGCGTTGGTGGAGCCCACCAGCAGCGCGCGCTATGTGGCCTTCAAAACCCTCTATGCTCCGGATCAAATGCCCGGCCAGAAAGACCGGTTTATCGGCGGGGGGCTCGCTTACCCTTACGTGGAGGGGCTACGGCTGGATGAAGCGATGCACCCGCTGACGCTACTCACCGTCGGGGTGTATGGCAAAGCGCTGCCGCCGCAAAACGGCGCGCCGGTCCGCCTGACCGTGCCGTGGAAGTACGGTTTTAAAGGCATAAAATCCATTGTTAGTATCGAGCTGACCCGCGAGCGGCCGCCAACCACCTGGAACCTGGCGGCGCCGGACGAATACGGCTTCTTCGCCAACGTCAATCCGCACGTCGATCACCCCCGCTGGTCGCAGGCTAGCGAGCGGTTTATCGGCGCCGGCGGCGTGCTCGATGTGAAGCGTCAACCGACGTTGCTGTTTAATGGCTATGCCGACGAAGTGGCGTCGCTGTATCGCGGCATGAATCTGCGGGAGAACTTCTAGTGCGTTTCACCGTCAAACAGATCGTCTGGCTGAAGGTTTTACTTCACCTTGCGGGGTTTTTGCCGCTGGTCTGGTTATTCTGGGCCGGGCACCAGGGCTACTTTAGCGCCGATCCAGCCAAGGATATCCAGCACTTTACCGGCAGAATGGCGCTTAAGTTTCTGCTGGCGACGCTGCTGGTCTCTCCGCTGGCGCGCTATGCGAAGCAGCCATTATTGATTCGCGTTCGTCGGCTGTTAGGTTTATGGTGTTTTGCCTGGGCGACGCTGCACCTGACCAGCTATACCCTACTGGAGCTGGGCATTAACAATCTGGCGCTGCTGGGCTCGGAGATTATCACCCGCCCCTATCTGACATTGGGCATGATCAGCTGGGCGATTCTGCTGGCGCTGGCGGTGACCTCCACGCAAGCGATGCAGCGAAAACTGGGGCGTCGCTGGCAACTTTTACACAACTTCGTCTATCTGGTGGCGATCCTCGCGCCGATACACTACCTGTGGTCAGTGAAGATCGTCTCGCCGCAGCCCGTTATATATGCCCTGCTGGCAGCGGGGCTATTGACATGGCGTTACAAGAAGTTCCGCCAGTGGTGGCGCGCAATCCGGTAATGTGCAGTTTCCCGCAGATCCTTTATCAACCGCGACTCTTTTTCAGATAGCGGTTGATAATCTTCCCTGATAAGACCAGTATTTAGCTGCCAATTGCTACGAAATCGTTATAATGTGCGACTTTGGTTTTCCTGACGGGGTTTTCTGACCCTGAAAAGGTGACAAGGGCGCATTGAAGGTATATGTTGTTTTTTACCCGAAAATGGCAGGAGATCGCCACACAATGGCAGTGAAGTTTCACATTTTGCTTTTGAATGGTCCAAACATTAACATGCTCGGTACCCGCGAGCCTGAGAAGTATGGCCCTCTCACGCTGGCTGAAATTGTTAACCGTTTAACATCTGAAGCGGCGGCGCTGAATGTGAGTCTGGATCACCTGCAGTCCAACGCGGAGCATGCGTTAATCGACCGAATTCATCAGGCTAAAGACAACGTGGACTATATCCTGATTAATCCGGCCGCGTTCACGCATACCAGCGTAGCAATCCGTGACGCTTTGCTCGCCGTGAACATCCCGTTTATCGAGATTCACCTGAGCAATGTGCATGCACGCGAACCCTTCCGCCAGCACTCGTATCTGTCAGATGTCGCCGCTGGCGTCATTTGCGGGCTGGGGGCGGATGGTTATTCATACGCTTTACAGACGGCGGTAAAACGCCTGTCACAATCACACTAAACAAAGAGTACGGAACCCACTCATGGATATTCGTAAGATTAAAAAACTGATCGAGCTGGTTGAAGAATCAGGTATCTCCGAACTGGAAATTTCTGAAGGCGAAGAGTCTGTTCGCATCAGCCGCTCTGCACCGGCCGCAAGCTATCCGGTTATGCAGCAGGCTTATGCTGCGCCGATGATGCAGCCTCAGGCGCCTGCCGCCGCGACTGCCGCACCAGCTGCTGCGGCTGAAGCGCCGGCGAAAGCGGAAATCAGTGGTCACATCGTACGTTCCCCGATGGTTGGTACTTTCTATCGTACGCCGAGCCCGGACGCGAAAGCGTTTGTGGAAGTTGGCCAGAAAGTTAACGTGGGCGACACCCTGTGCATCGTCGAAGCGATGAAAATGATGAACCAGATCGAAGCCGACAAAGCCGGCGTGGTGAAAGCCATTCTGATCGAAAGCGGCCAACCGGTAGAATTCGACGAGCCGCTGGTAGTTATCGAGTAACGAGGCGAACATGCTGGATAAAATTGTCATCGCTAACCGTGGCGAGATCGCACTGCGCATCCTGCGTGCCTGTAAAGAACTGGGCATCAAGACTGTCGCTGTGCACTCCACTGCGGATCGCGATCTAAAACACGTATTGTTAGCGGATGAGACGGTCTGCATCGGTCCGGCTCCGTCCGTAAAAAGCTATCTGAACATTCCGGCCATTATCAGCGCCGCTGAGATCACTGGCGCGGTAGCGATTCACCCGGGTTATGGCTTCCTCTCTGAGAACGCTAATTTTGCTGAGCAGGTTGAGCGTTCCGGCTTTATCTTCATCGGCCCGAAAGCCGACACTATCCGCCTGATGGGCGACAAAGTGTCCGCCATCACCGCCATGAAGAAAGCTGGCGTTCCGACCGTTCCAGGTTCTGATGGCCCGCTGGGCGACGACATGGACGCTAACCGCGCCCATGCCAAACGCATCGGCTATCCGGTGATCATCAAAGCTTCCGGCGGCGGCGGCGGTCGCGGTATGCGCGTTGTACGTAGCGACGCTGAACTGGCACAGTCCATCTCCATGACCAAAGCGGAAGCCAAAGCGGCTTTCAACAACGACATGGTCTACATGGAGAAATACCTGGAAAACCCACGCCACATTGAAATTCAGGTGCTGGCGGATGGTCAGGGTAACGCTATCTATCTGGCTGAACGCGACTGCTCCATGCAGCGCCGTCATCAGAAAGTGGTCGAAGAAGCGCCGGCGCCGGGCATCACCCCGGAACTGCGTCGCTACATCGGCGAGCGTTGCGCGAAAGCCTGTGTGGATATCGGCTACCGCGGGGCGGGTACCTTTGAGTTCCTGTTCGAAAACGGCGAGTTCTACTTCATTGAAATGAACACCCGTATCCAGGTAGAGCATCCGGTAACTGAAATGATCACCGGCGTTGACCTGATCAAAGAGCAGCTGCGTATCGCAGCCGGCCAGCCGCTGTCTATCAAGCAGGATGAAGTGGTGGTTCGCGGCCATGCGGTGGAATGCCGTATCAACGCCGAAGACCCGAACACCTTCCTGCCGAGCCCGGGCAAAATCACCCGTTTCCACGCGCCGGGTGGCTTTGGCGTACGCTGGGAGTCACATATTTACGCCGGTTACACCGTACCGCCGTACTATGACTCCATGATCGGTAAACTGATCTGCTACGGCGAAAGCCGTGACGTGGCGATTGCCCGCATGAAGAATGCGCTGCAGGAGCTGATCATCGATGGCATCAAAACCAACGTCGATCTGCAGATGCGCATTATGAGCGACGAGAATTTCCAGCATGGTGGCACCAATATCCACTATCTGGAGAAAAAACTCGGCTTGCAGGAAAAATAATTCTGCTCTCTCAGCAAAAGGCCGGGTAAACCGGCCTTTTTTCTTTTTCTCTCTCCTCATCTATACCATGCGGTACAATCCCCGCTTTCTTCATCCTCAAGGGACAAAAAATGGACAAACGCTTTGTTCAGGCCCACAAAGAAGCGCGCTGGGCGCTGTGGCTGACCCTTCTCTACCTTGCCGCCTGGCTGGCCGCCGCCTATCTGCCGGGGGTGGCTATTGGCTTTACCGGCCTGCCACACTGGTTTGAAATGGCCTGCCTGCTGGTACCGCTGCTGTTCATTCTGCTGTGCTGGGCGATGGTCAAACTGATTTTCCGCGATATTTCTCTGGAGGACGATGATGCAGTTTGAGGTCATTATTCCCCTGATCGCCTACCTGGTGGTGGTGTTCGGTTTATCCCTCTACGCCATGAGAAAACGCGCCTCAGGTAGCTTTCTTAATGAGTACTTTCTCGGCAGCCGCTCGATGGGCGGCTTCGTGCTGGCCATGACGCTAACCGCCACCTATATCAGCGCCAGCTCATTTATCGGCGGACCCGGCGCCGCCTATAAATACGGCCTGGGCTGGGTGCTGCTGGCGATGATCCAGCTCCCCGCCATCTGGCTGTCGCTGGGCGTGCTGGGGAAAAAAATTCGCCATCCTTGCGCGTCGCTATAATGCTGTCACCCTCAATGACATGCTGTTTGCTCGCTATCAGAGTCGCCTGCTGGTCTGGCTGGCCAGCCTGAGTCTGCTGGTGGCCTTTGTCGGCGCCATGACCGTCCAGTTTATCGGCGGCGCCCGCCTGCTGGAGACGGCTGCCGGTATTCCTTACGATACCGGCCTGCTGATCTTCGGGGTCAGCATCGCGCTGTATACCGCCTATGGCGGCTTTCGCGCCAGCGTGCTCAACGACACGATGCAGGGCATGGTAATGCTGATCGGCACGATCGTGCTGCTGGTAGGCGTGATCCACGCCGCCGGGGGGGTTGGCCATGCGGTAGAGACGCTGCAGTCGATCGACGTCAAGCTGGTGTCCCCGCAGGGCGCGGAGGATATCCTCTCGCCAACCTTTATGGCCTCGTTTTGGGTGCTGGTCTGCTTCGGCGTTATTGGTCTGCCACATACCGCAGTGCGCTGTATCTCCTACAAAGACAGCAAAGCCGTGCATCGCGGCATCATTATCGGCACCATCGTGGTGGCGATCCTGATGTTTGGCATGCATCTGGCTGGGGCATTAGGCCGGGCGGTGATCCCCGATTTAACCGTGCCGGATCTGGTGATCCCGACGCTGATGGTTAAAGTGCTTCCGCCCTTTGCCGCCGGGATCTTCCTTGCCGCGCCGATGGCGGCGATTATGTCGACGATCAATGCCCAACTTCTGCAAAGTTCCGCTACGATCATCAAAGATCTGTACCTGAACTGGCGGCCGGATCAAGCGACTAACGAAAAGCGGCTTAAACGCATGTCCGCCGGCATCACGCTCCTGCTGGGGGTCTTGTTGCTGCTCGCGGCCTGGCGGCCGCCGGAGATGATAATCTGGCTGAACCTGCTGGCCTTCGGCGGCCTGGAAGCCGTCTTCCTGTGGCCGCTGGTGCTGGGCCTTTACTGGGAACGCGCCAACGCGGCTGGCGCGCTGAGCGCGATGATCGTAGGCGGCGTCCTGTATGCCGTACTGGCCACGCTGAAAGTGCAGTTTCTGGGCTTTCACCCGATCGTTCCCGCGCTGCTGCTGAGTTTGCTGGCGTTTGTGGCGGGGAACCGTTTCGGTCGTCCCGCCCCACAGCCCCCCATTTTGACTACTGATAAATAAAGAGTTTTGCTATGCCATGGATCCAACTGAAACTAAATACCACCGGCGCGAACGCTGAAGATCTTAGCGATGCGCTGATGGAGGCCGGATCGGTCTCGATCACCTTCCAGGATACGCACGATACGCCGGTATTTGAGCCATTGCCCGGGGAAACCCGCCTGTGGGGGGATACCGACGTAATCGGCCTGTTCGATGCTGAAACCGATATGAAAGCGGTCGTTGCCCAACTGGAGCAGCATCCGCTGCTGGGCGCCGGGTTCGCGCATAAGATCGAGCAGCTGGAAGATAAAGACTGGGAACGGGAATGGATGGATAACTTCCACCCCATGCGCTTCGGGGAGCGGCTATGGATCTGCCCAAGCTGGCGCGATGTTCCGGATGAAAATGCCGTCAACGTGATGCTCGATCCGGGTCTGGCCTTTGGCACCGGTACGCATCCGACGACATCCCTGTGCCTGCAGTGGCTGGATGGGCTCGACCTCAACGGAAAAACGGTGATTGATTTCGGCTGCGGCTCCGGCATCCTGGCGATTGCCGCACTGAAGCTGGGGGCGGCAAAAGCAATCGGGATTGATATCGACCCGCAGGCTATTCAGGCCAGTCGTGATAACGCGCAGCGTAACGGCGTTTCTGAACGCCTGGAGCTCTATCTTCCTCAGGACCAACCGGAGTCGATGAAAGCCGACGTGGTGGTCGCGAATATCCTGGCAGGCCCGTTACGTGAGCTGGCGCCATTAATCAGCGTCCTGCCCGTTTCAGGCGGTTTGCTGGGGCTTTCCGGCATCCTTGCCAGCCAGGCGGAGAGCGTCTGTGAAGCCTACGCCGATCTCTTCACCCTTGACCCGGTGGTCGAGAAGGAAGAGTGGTGCCGGATTACCGGCCGGAAAAACTAAGCGCGATGCGGCCTACGGGCCGCATTTTTGTTTCCAGTAGCCACCAAATAATGCCAGGAAATGAGAGGCAGATCGCACTACAGAGCACTTTTTTGGCTACAAAAACAGCGTTTTATATCGCCATGCGGCCAGTTTATCCAAGAAAAATCGAGAAGTTTTATGATTTTATAAATGGACACAAATTATCCATCATCCATTAAATCAATGATTAATATAAGTATTTATTCATCCCTTTTACGCTAGTCCCGGATTCATTGATCTGCAACAGAGGATTGCTCAAAGTTTGGCCTTTCATCTCGTGCAAAAAATGCGTAATATACGCCGCCTTGCAGTCACAGTATGGTCATTTCTTAACTCATGCGCATCGGACACCACCAGCTCAGAAATCGCCTGATCGCAGCGCCCATGGCTGGCATTACTGACAGACCATTCCGGACGCTGTGCTACGAGATGGGAGCGGGTTTAACCGTTTCCGAGATGATGTCTTCTAACCCACAGGTGTGGGAGAGCGACAAGTCCCGTTTACGGATGGTGCATATCGATGAGCCCGGTATTCGTACCGTGCAAATCGCCGGTAGCGTGCCGGAAGAGATGGCTGCCGCCGCGCGGATTAACGTGGAAAGCGGCGCCCAGATTATTGATATCAATATGGGATGCCCGGCGAAAAAGGTGAATCGCAAGCTTGCAGGTTCAGCCCTCTTGCAGTACCCCGACCAGGTGAAGTCGATCCTGACGGCGGTCGTTAACGCGGTGGACGTTCCTGTGACTCTCAAGATTCGCACCGGTTGGGAACCGGAACACCGTAACTGCGTAGAGATTGCCCAACTGGCCGAAGAGTGTGGCATTCAGGCTCTGACTATTCACGGACGCACCCGCGCCTGTTTGTTTAACGGAGACGCTGAGTACGACAGTATTCGGGCAGTTAAGCAGAAAGTTTCCATTCCGATTATCGCGAATGGCGACATTACTGACCCGCTTAAAGCCAGAGCTGTGCTCGACTATACAGGGGCTGATGCCCTGATGATAGGCCGTGCAGCTCAGGGAAGACCCTGGATCTTTCGGGAAATCCAGCATTATCTGGACACTGGAGAGCTGCTGCCCCCGCTGCCGCTGGCAGAGGTGAAGCGCTTGCTTTGTGCGCACGTTCGGGAGTTGCATGACTTTTATGGTCAGGCAAAAGGGTACCGAATCGCGCGTAAACACGTCTCCTGGTATCTTCAGGAACATGCTCCAGATGACCAGTTTCGGCGCACATTCAACGCCATTGAGGATGCCAGCGAACAGCTGGAGGCGTTGGAGGCATACTTCGAAAATTTTGCGTAATAGAAATAAAGAGCTGACAGAACTATGTTCGAACAACGCGTAAATTCTGACGTACTGACCGTTTCTACCGTTAACTCTCAGGATCAGGTAACTCAAAAGCCCCTGCGTGACTCGGTTAAACAGGCACTGAAGAACTATTTTGCTCAACTGAACGGTCAGGATGTGAATGACCTGTATGAGCTGGTACTGGCTGAAGTTGAACAGCCCCTGTTGGACATGGTGATGCAATACACCCGTGGTAACCAGACCCGCGCTGCTCTGATGATGGGCATCAACCGCGGTACGCTGCGTAAAAAACTGAAAAAATACGGCATGAACTGATACTAGTCAGTTGCTTGCTTGATATAAAAGGCGCTCTTCGGCATGGGGAAGCGCCTTTTTTATTATCTGCGCCAACAGAACTCATTACTGATTCACCAGCCGTAGCGCAGACCCTCCCGATAAACGCGCAGCACAGACCACCGCCATTATATTATCCACCAGCGCAGGCGCCTGCTGATAAAGATCGAAGCGTTGCGGATCGAGCAGCCAGTTTTTAATCAGCCCGGAAAAAGCACTGTGTAAAACAATTAATATCACCTCAATGTTTGTTTCGGCTGGCAATATATTGTTACGCACGCAGCACTGCAGGATGCTGCCAATGAGTGAATAATTAAAACCAATACGTTGGCGAATTTCGTATTCCGAAAGCATATCACTGGAAAACTCACAGCGCTGATAAAGAATTTGCATCAGAGCGCGCTGTCGAGGATTCGCAGCAATATAGCGCAGGCCTGCAATAAACCGCTCGCGTAAAGCATTTAACGGCTCCTGTTCGTACTCTATGGCCTGACTGGGCTGAATCAAATCTCTAAGCGGCGGCTGCTGCTGCCACATTTCATTAAACAGCTCCGTCTTACTGGCAAAATGCCAGTACACCGCGCCGCGAGTCACTCCCGCCGCATCGGCGATATCCGTCAGGGTGGTGTTGGTTACTCCGCGCAGGGCGAACTGCTGGATTGCGGACTCAATCAGGAGCTGCCGCGTGCGCTGCGCCTCTTCTTTTGTTTTTCTTGCCATACAAGGCCCCACTTCCCGATAAGCAGATAATATAGGATATTCTTAATTAGAATTAATCTAGCATTTGCCATGAAGTATTATTTAGCAAAAATGCAGACAAGTTAATCCTGATGCGAAAAGAGAATTAATTATTCAAGTGAATATCACCGGAAAATACATTCACTGAAATAATGTCTATTTATCAACTTTTACAATTGCGATAAATCGCAATACTACAGTGACCATTTTTTGTTTTTGCGTGCCTTGCTGATTGCTTAAAAATAAGTATCTCTTACATCCAACGGCGTTTATTTGTAGGATGGCAAACTGCTTTTTGATTCCCTCTTTCTTTCACAGATTCGCCGCCTGATTGGGTACGTAATCTATAAGGAACCGCCATGACGACTCACGCCAGAGTGACACTTTTATCCGGTTTAATTATCTCGGCCTTATTGCTAACCGGTTGCGATAATTCTGACAACCAGCAACCCCATGCGCAGGCGCCGCAGGTGACGGTCCATGTCGTGAACAGCGCGCCGCTATCAGTCACCACCGAACTGCCGGGCCGAACCTCTGCTTTTCGCGTAGCGGAAGTCCGCCCCCAGGTGAGCGGTATCATTCTGAAGCGTAACTTTGTTGAAGGAAGTGATGTCGAAGCAGGCCAGTCGCTCTATCAGATCGATCCGGCGACCTACCAGGCGGCGTGGAACAGCGCCAAAGGCGATGAGGCCAAAGCCGAAGCCGCGGCCGCTATCGCCCATTTGACGGTGAAACGCTACGTTCCACTGCTGGGTACTAAATATATCAGCCAGCAGGAATACGATCAGGCAGTGGCCACCGCCCGCCAGGCCGATGCCGATGTCATCGCCACCAAAGCTGCCGTGGAAACGGCCCGTATCAACCTGGCCTACACCAAAGTAACCTCCCCCATTAGCGGGCGCATCGGTAAATCGAGCGTCACCGAAGGGGCGCTGGTCACCAACGGCCAATCGGATGCCCTGGCTACCGTCCAGCAGCTCGATCCCATCTATGTTGACGTGACGGAGTCCAGTAATGACTTCATGCGCCTTAAGCAGGAAAGCCTGCAGCGCGGCGGTGATACTAAAAGCGTTGAGCTGGTCATGGAGAACGGCCAGGCCTATCCGCTCAAAGGTTCACTGCAGTTTTCTGACGTCACTGTTGATGAAAGTACGGGCTCAATTACTCTGCGCGCTATCTTCCCTAACCCGCAGCATGTCCTGCTGCCAGGGATGTTCGTCCGCGCCCGCATAGACGAAGGCGTCGATCCGCAGGCTATCCTGGTACCGCAGCAAGGGGTGACCCGCACGCCGCGTGGTGATGCCTCCGTGATGCTGGTGAATGACAAAAACCAGGTTGAAACCCGGGAAGTGGTCGCGACTCAGGCCGTTGGCGATAAGTGGCTTATCACCAGTGGGCTGAAGCCGGGCGATAAAGTGATTGTCAGCGGCTTACAGAAAGTCCGTCCAGGCGTCACTGTCAAAGCGGAAGCGGAGCGTGCGGCGCCGGCCGTGCAATAAGGATACCCAGCCATGTCTAAGTTTTTTATTCATCGACCGGTCTTCGCCTGGGTGCTGGCTATCATTATGATGATTGCCGGCGGCCTGGCCATCCTGCAGCTGCCGATAGCTCAGTACCCGACAATCGCCCCTCCTGCGGTAGCGATCTCCGCCACCTACCCCGGTGCAGATGCCCAGACCGTACAGGATACGGTCACTCAGGTTATCGAGCAGAATATGAACGGCATCGACAATCTGATGTATATGTCGTCGACCAGCGACTCTGCCGGTTCGGTAACCATTACGCTCACCTTTAAATCGGGTACCGATCCCGATATTGCCCAGGTACAGGTGCAAAACAAACTGCAGCTGGCCACGCCGCTGCTGCCCCAGGAAGTACAGCAGCAAGGGATTAGCGTCGAGAAATCCAGTAGCAGCTTCCTGTTGGTCGCCGGCTTTATCTCTGATAACCCGACCACCACCCAGGACGATATTTCTGACTATGTTGCCTCCAATGTCAAAGATCCTATTAGCCGCCTCAACGGCGTGGGCGATGTGCAGCTGTTCGGCGCGCAGTACGCTATGCGCGTCTGGCTGGATGGCAACCTGCTGAATAAATACAACCTGACGCCGGTGGACGTCATCAATGCGCTGCAGGTCCAGAACGATCAGATCGCCGCGGGTCAGCTCGGCGGTACGCCAGCGCTGAAAGGCCAGCAGTTGAACGCGTCAATCATCGCTCAGACGCGGCTCAAAGATCCGCAGGAGTTTGGCAAGGTCACGCTGCGGGTCAACGCCGATGGCTCTGTCGTCCATCTGAAAGACGTCGCCCGCATTGAGCTGGGGGGAGAGAACTATAACGTTGTCGCCAGAATTAACGGTAAACCTGCCTCTGGTCTGGGTATTAAGCTTGCGACCGGCGCCAACGCCCTGGATACCGCCACCGCGATTAAAGCGAAGCTGGCCGAGCTGCAGCCCTACTTCCCTCAGGGGATGAAGGTGGTTTATCCGTATGATACGACCCCTTTCGTCAAAATCTCCATTCACGAAGTGGTCAAAACGCTTTTTGAAGCAATTATTCTCGTCTTTCTTGTCATGTATCTGTTCCTGCAGAACATGCGCGCAACGCTCATTCCAACCATTGCCGTACCCGTGGTGCTGTTGGGAACCTTCGCGGTATTGTCGATGTTTGGCTACTCCATCAACACGCTGACAATGTTTGGCATGGTGTTGGCGATAGGTCTGCTGGTCGATGACGCTATCGTAGTAGTGGAAAACGTCGAACGTGTGATGGTTGAGGAGAAGCTCTCGCCAAAAGAAGCGACGGAAAAATCTATGTCGCAGATCCAGGGAGCGCTGGTGGGTATCGCCATGGTGCTCTCCGCAGTATTTGTCCCGATGGCCTTTTTCGGCGGCTCAACCGGCGCGATTTATCGTCAGTTTTCAATCACCATCGTCTCCGCCATGGCGCTCTCCGTGCTGGTTGCGCTGGTACTGACTCCGGCGCTCTGCGCCACGTTGTTGAAGCCAGCCTCAGCTGAACACCATGAGAAAAAAGGATTTTTCGGCTGGTTTAACGCCCGCTTCGACCAGAGCGTTAACCACTATACCAACAGCGTCAGCGGTATTTTACGTGGAACTGGCCGTTATCTGGTGATCTACCTGCTGATCGTCGTGGGGATGGCCGTGCTGTTCATGCGCTTGCCCACGTCCTTTCTGCCCGACGAAGACCAGGGCGTCTTCCTGACCATGATCCAGCTGCCGTCCGGTGCTACCCAGGAGCGCACGCAGAAGGTCCTGGATACGGTGACCGACTACTACCTGCATAACGAGAAGGCCAACGTCGAAAGCGTCTTTACCGTTAACGGCTTCAGCTTCAGCGGCCAGGGACAAAACTCCGGTATGGCGTTTGTCAGCCTGAAGCCCTGGGAAGCACGCAGCGGCGATAAAAACAGCGTGGAGTCCATCATCAAGCGGGCCACCGTAGCCTTTAGCCAGATCAAAGACGCCATGGTTTTCCCGTTCAACATGCCAGCCATTATTGAGCTGGGTACCGCCACCGGCTTCGACTTTGAACTGATCGACCAGGGCGGACTCGGTCATACCGCTCTGACCCAGGCGCGCAATCAACTGCTGGGCATGGTGAAACAGCATCCGGATCAGCTGGTTCGGGTACGCCCTAATGGGCTGGAAGATACCCCTCAGTTCAAACTGGATGTCGATCAGGAAAAAGCGCAGGCGCTGGGCGTATCACTCTCTGATATCAATGAAACGATATCAGCCGCGCTGGGCGGATACTACGTCAATGACTTTATTGACCGCGGCCGCGTGAAAAAAAGTGTACGTTCAGGCTGATGCCCACTTCCGTATGCTGCCGAGCGACATTAACAACATGTATGTTCGTAGCGCCAACGGCGAAATGGTGCCGTTCTCCGCCTTTGTCACTTCACGCTGGATATATGGCTCGCCGCGCCTGGAGCGCTACAATGGGTTGCCATCTATGGAGATCCTCGGTGAAGCTTCGCCAGGCAAAAGTACCGGGGAAGCCATGGCGCTGATGGAAACGCTGGCCAGTAAACTGCCGAGCGGCATCGGTTATGACTGGACCGGGATGTCTTACCAGGAACGGCTCTCCGGCAACCAGGCGCCTGCGCTCTATGCCATCTCGCTGATCGTCGTATTCCTGTGTCTGGCGGCGCTGTATGAGAGCTGGTCGATCCCCTTCTCAGTCATGTTAGTGGTTCCGCTGGGGGTCATTGGCGCGCTGTTAGCCGCCACGCTGCGTGGGCTGAATAATGACGTTTACTTCCAGGTCGGACTCTTGACCACGATCGGTTTGTCGGCCAAGAATGCGATCCTGATCGTCGAGTTCGCCAAGGATCTGATGGAGAAAGAAGGGAAAGGGATCATTGAGGCCACGCTGGAGGCATCGCGGATGCGCCTGCGGCCTATTCTGATGACCTCTCTGGCCTTTATTCTCGGGGTCATGCCGCTGGTGATTAGCCATGGTGCCGGCAGCGGGGCGCAGAATGCGGTTGGCACCGGCGTGATGGGCGGGATGCTGACCGCGACGCTGCTGGCGATCTTCTTTGTTCCGGTGTTCTTCGTGGTCGTTAGACGACGCTTTACCCGGCACGCTGAATAACTCGGCTATGTCTTGAAGGCGCCCCTTGCGGGCGCTTTTTTTCGCATGCAATATTGGCAGCCAGCTAAACGCGCCACAGTCTGGCAACCGCCATCGCACGCAGCATCGCTGAATCACAATCTTTCTCTCCATCTTTTCTGCATATTCCCGGGCTTATCTTCACGATATTTACGCGGCTCATATATTGAGATGATTTCGGCCTCCGGCCCGGACAATTCGCGGTGATAAAATAAGCCATTCCGTTCTGCACTGGCTTTCAGTACAACCCAGCGGATTATCCAGAGGTAATATCATGAAAAAGTATTTAATCGTGGCGCTGCTGGCCTCTCTACTGGCAGGCTGTGCCCATGACTCTCCCTGCGTACCGGTTTATGACTCGCAAGGCCGCTTAGTCCATACCAATACCTGTATGAAAGGCACAACAGAAGACAACTGGGAAACCGCAGGCGCAATCGCCGGGGGTGCGGCCGCGGTAGCCGGCCTCACGTTAGGGATCGTTGCTCTGACCCGCTAGATCGCTTCCCCAACCGCAGATACAGGTATATCCCCTGTATCTGCTCCACTCCATTCCCCAAAGTAAGCGATCATTCAGGCTCTTCCTGACGATAGTTCGCCAGCTTTCTTAGCCGTTGTTGTTGCCAGAGACCGCTGGCAATGAGTCGTCCATCGCTATCGGCAAACTTTTCAGATTCAGGGTTCAGAACCAACAAACACCAAAGGCCCAGTCGAAGAGCGGGCCTTTACTCTGATGGTGAGCAATGATGGCGAACGTCCTTTCCCTCTCTCCGGGCCGTTGCTGCGCAATGTTCATATCGATGCCAGTTAGATTTTCCCTGGGCAGCAAAGAAGCTCATCGGCAAACAACAGATAACACAAAAGCAAAAGGCCCAGTCTTTCGACTGGGCCTTTTGCTTTATTTGATGCCTGGCGATTCCCTACTCTCACATGGGGAGACCCCACACTACCATCGGCGCTACGGCGTTTCACTTCTGAGTTCGGCATGGGGTCAGGTGGGACCGCCGCGCTATTGTCGCCAGGCAAATTCTTTACAACGTGCCGAACTTTAACCTAAAAAGTGGTGCTGATACCCAGAGTCGAACTGGGGACCTCACCCTTACCAAGGGTGCGCTCTACCAACTGAGCCATATCAGCACGCTAAATTTGATGCCTGGCAGTTCCCT
>OIEK01000111.1_pt1 | contig 41198 bp, 38 predicted proteins | sample 1581821 | NCBI WGS metagenome assembly OIEK01 (sample SAMN03281017, study PRJEB24777) | human gut metagenome | isolation source: fecal sample PR221 from 1 month old male Chinese infant, caesarean... | reverse complement strand
AAATCATTTTTTTAGTGATTGGGTCAAACAAACCAGCATCCAACATAATAGAGAAGTAAAGAATGGCAAATAATAACATAATACCAGTTTTTGAAGTAGTTGAAATCCCATCTAAGACGAAATTCCCAATGTTGACTTCAGGGACAACACCGTCAGCACCAGGTGGCGGACTCGCTACTCCAGTTGCAATTGCAATCAAAGTAAAAATAAGAGGAATAATTACTAAAGATGTAAACGGTGACAATTTCTTTTTCATGATTACATACATAAAGATGATAATCATACCATAAGCTAAAATAGTGAGTAACATGTTTTTCTTCCTTTCTTTTTTTAGAACTTTTTTGTAAGCGTTAACAACCGGTGTTAATAAAAAAGAATAGCCATGAGAAATGTTTCACAGTATTCTGGTTTACAACAAAAAATATTTTTTGTGTTTGTCTATAGTGTGAGAATATACAAACTTTCGCAGAGAATAAATAGCCTAAAACAAAAAGAACATCAAAAAAACAATTCAACAATCAAATTCTTATTAATAACTTAATATAATATTAATAGAATCTTAACGGCTGATAAATGCTTATATACCAATGTTTACAGAGTTTTTTTCACAAAATAAACAATAAAAGAACAATCTGAGCTAGTGTTTTCACTAGGTTTTTTAACGGTTTTTTCTATAATGAACGTATACCAAGAATTAGTGAAAGGAGAGACAATATGGGCCTATTTAAGTCCTTATTCAAGAAAGAGCAACACACGCAGGATACCGAGATTAATGAAAGCGTTATCCAACGTGAAGCGGATAACTTGGAAAAGCGATGGATAGATATACCAGCATATATTCCTGCTGAGCCAAAAGAATATCAATTGGTAAGTATTGTGGCCACTGCCATCGCAGCAGGAGAGTTTCCAGAAAGTCGTTTTGTTATCAAAAAAATCGCAAAACGAAATCCAGAAGCAAAAGAAGTTGCCATTATTGCAGCCAGTATAGCTGCAGAGCTTTCAGAAGAGTCTCAGCTAGTTGTCAAAAGAATTTCAAAACAAAACCTTGAGGAGGATCATTATGTTACGCAAATTTAAAATTTCAATTGATGGGAAAGAATATTTAGTCGAGATGGAAGAAATCGGTGGCGTCCCACAACCAGCACCTGTTGCGCCACAACCAACAGCGCCAGTTGCTACGACAGAAACACCAGCCCCTGCTGTTGAAGAAGCCCCAGCGCCAGCAGCACAGCCAGCCGCCCCAGCAGGAGCAGATGCAATGCCTGCGCCAATGCCAGGAACTGTGTTAAAAAGTATTAGTCAATGTTGGTGATACGGTGTCTGAGAACCAACCATTGTTAATTTTAGAAGCAATGAAGATGGAAAATGAAATCGTTGCAGGAAAAGCAGGTACGGTAACAGGAATTCATGTTACCCAAGGCCAAATTGTGAACCCAGGGGAACCATTAATAACAATTAACTAGAATTAATTTAAGAAGAGGAAGTGATTTGTGTGGAGACACTGATTCAAGGTGTTATAGGAATGGGCCAAGAACCAGGACGCATTGTGATGATGCTGATTGGTGGACTATTAATGTATTTAGGAATAAAAAAAGAGTATGAACCAACACTTTTAGTGCCGATGGGTTTAGGAACGATTTTAGTGAACTTTCCTAATTCCGGCGTATTGAGCGCTGGCGGCGAGCCAGGTCCGTTTAATGTTCTTTTTGATTTTGGAATAAAAACAGAATTATTCCCGTTATTATTATTTATTGGGATTGGGGCAATGATTGATTTCGGTCCATTGTTACAAAATCCGTTTATGTTGATGTTTGGTGCCGCTGCACAGTTTGGGATTTTCTTTACAGTTATTATGGCTGTTTTATTAGGTTTTGATTTAAACGATGCTGCTTCGATTGGGATTATTGGTGCCGCTGATGGCCCAACGTCTATTTTCGTAGCAAATACCTTACATTCAAAATACATGGGGGCCATAATGGTTGCCGCTTACTCCTACATGGCGTTAGTTCCGATTATTCAACCAGTAGCGATTAAAGCAGTGACGACGAAAGCCGAACGTCGTATCCGTATGACTTATCGGGCCGGTGAAGTTTCTCAAACAGCGAAAATTCTTTTCCCGGTTGTTATTACGATTGTCGCAGGGTTAATTGCGCCGGTGTCATTACCATTAGTTGGTTTCTTAATGTTTGGGAACTTATTAAGAGAATGTGGCGTTTTGGATCGTTTATCCATTACAGCTCAAAATGAATTGGTGAATATTATTAGTATCTTGCTAGGACTATCTATTTCCGTTAGCATGAACTATGCAGAGTTCTTAAAAGTCGATACGTTGATGGTTATTGGCTTAGGGTTAGTCGCCTTTATTATGGACTCAGTCGGCGGCGTACTTTTTGCTAAATTCTTGAATTTATTTAGAAAAGAAAAAATCAATCCAATGATTGGTGCTGCGGGTATTTCCGCTTTCCCAATGTCTAGTCGGGTCATTCAAAAAATGGCTACAGATGAAGACCCACAAAACTTTATTTTAATGCATGCTGCTGGTGCCAACGTTTCAGGACAAATCGCTTCTGTAATTGCTGGTGGCTTACTATTAGCCTTTTTAACATAGGACGGAAAGGAGAACGAATACATGTCTGTTAACATGGAAGATTTAAAAATTGCTTTTGAACTGTTAGGTTTTGGTTGGGGCGGCGTTTTCGTTGTTTTATTTATCATTTATCTAGCATCTAAATTACTAACAAAATTATTTCCAATTAAAAAATAAAGGAGGTTATTGCTGTGAGCAGCGTATATACAATGAAAAGAATCTGGTTGCAAAAAGATAAAAAAGCTTATCAAGCTTGGCGCGAATTAATGGAAAAAGCCGAATTGCAAACGACAGAAGCACTTGATTACACCGTTGGCATATATGATGACACAGCATTAATCGCCTCTGGCTCGCTTTCAGGCAAAACGATTAAGTGCGTGGCCGTTTGTAAAAAATATCAATCTGAAAATTTGTTAACCCAATTGGTGGTTCATCTACTTGAAAAACTGAGAGAAGAAAACCAATTACACAGTTTTTTGTATACAAAACCAAAAAATGAACAAATTTTTCAGTCGCTAGGCTTTCAAAAAGTGGTTGCGAACCAAGAGGTGCTATTTATGGAGCAAGGCAAACCAGATTTTGCCGATTATCTTGGTTACCTGACACAGCATAAAAAAGCAGGGCCAGCCAGTAGCATTGTCATGAATGCAAATCCTTTTACGAAAGGCCATCAGTACTTAGTCGAAAAAGCAGCCAAAGAAAGTCCACACGTTTATGTGTTTGTTTTATCTGAAGATAAATCGCTATTTTCAAAAGAAGCACGTTTCGCAATGGTGCAAAAAGGGGTCGCCCATTTACCCAATGTGACAGTCCTATCTACAGAAGATTACTTAGTTTCGTCTGCGACTTTTCCTACCTATTTTTTGAAAGAAAAAGCGCCATTAGAGGTAGCTGCAATTCAAGCAACGCTTGATGCAACGTTATTTAAAGAAAGAATTGCGCCAATACTTGAAATTCAGCAACGTTATGTGGGAGAAGAGCCTTATTCAGAAGTGACCGCTGTCTACAATCAAGCAATGCAACAAGTTTTCGGACAAACGATAACGCTAACCATTGTCCCGCGATTAGCGAGTGATGGAGAGCTGATTAGTGCGACGAAAGTTCGCAAAGCGATGGCTGAAGGCGACAAAGAGACACTCAAGAAGTTTTTACCAGCAACAAGTTATCAATACTTAGTAGAACACAAGAAACTAATGAGGTGAAGAAAGTGAAGATTATCAAAAATACTACTGCAGGGACAGTAGAATCAAGTGATATTATGATTACCGTCCAACCCATTGAATCAACAGAAAATACCATTGAATTAGAAAGTAGTGTCGAAAAACAATTTGGCAATCAAATTCGTCAGGTGATTACGACAACTTTGGAACATTTAGATGTCCAAGGCGTTGCGGTCAAGGCGATTGATAAAGGGGCATTAGATTGTACAATCAAAGCTCGGATGATTACAGTTTTACATCGAGGCGCTGAAAAAGAAACGTATGATTGGAAGGAGTTGGACTCATGGAACGTTTAAGAAGAACAATGATGTTTGTCCCTGGAGCGAACGCAGCAATGCTAAGAGATGCACCATTGTATGGGGCAGATTCAATCATGTTTGATTTAGAAGATGCAGTTTCATTAAAAGAAAAAGACTCTGCCCGTGTTTTAGTCCATTCTGCTTTGAAAACTTTCGATTATGGCAATATTGAAATTGTTGTTCGGATCAATGCTTTAGATGCCGGTGGCGCAGAAGATATTGAAGCAATGGTCTTAGCTGGTGTCGATGTGATTCGTTTACCAAAAACAGAAACAGCCCAAGATATCATTGATGTCGAGGCAGTCATTACAGAAGTAGAACAGCAAAATGACATTCCCGTAGGAACAACGAAAATGATGGCTGCTATCGAATCGGCTGAAGGTGTTCTAAATGCGCCCGCGATTGCCAAAAGTTCAACTCGATTGATTGGCATCGCGTTAGGCGCCGAAGACTATGTTACCAATATGAAAACACGGCGCCATCCAGATGGCCAAGAACTATTCTTTGCTCGTAGCATGATTTTACATGCCGCTCGAGCAGCTGGGATTGCAGCTATTGATACGGTCTATTCAGATGTAGACAATACGGAAGGCTTTGAAGCCGAAGTTCGTTTGATTAAACAGCTAGGTTTCGATGGGAAATCGGTGATTAACCCTCGTCAAATCCCATTGGTTAATACTATTTATGCGCCAACAGAAAAAGAAATCCAGAATGCTAAGGAAGTAATCTGGGGCATTCGGGAAGCCGAAGCTAAAGGTTCCGGTGTTATCTCCGTAAATGGAAAAATGGTTGATAAACCAATTGTTGAACGAGCTGAACGGGTCATTGCGTTAGCATTGGCGGCTAAATTAATTACCGAGGAGGAAATATAGACATGGTAGTAAATAAAGTAGGCAAAGACATTCCTCAATCTTATGCAGAGCAATACGGCATTTATGAAGGAGAATTAGCACACATTGATGCTTATCAAGAAGCGAGCCGAGCAATTAAACCAGTGAAACCTCGGGAGACAAAACTTTTAGGAAGTATTCGTGAAGCAATTGAAAAAACAGGTTTAAAAGATGGCATGACCATCTCTTTCCATCACCATTTCCGTGAAGGAGACTATGTGATGAACTTAGTTTTAGCCGAGATTGCCGCCATGGGGCTGAAAAACATTTCGATTGCACCTAGTTCAATTGCAAATGTTCATGAACCTTTGATCGAACACATTAAAAATGGAGTAGTCACCAACATTACTTCTTCAGGTTTGAGAGATAAAGTAGGAGCTGCTATTTCAGCAGGTATCATGGAAAATCCTGTGGTGATTCGTTCACATGGTGGCCGGGCACGGGCAGTAGCAGCAGGCGATATCCATATTGATGTAGCTTTCTTAGGTGCACCAAGTTCAGACGCTTATGGAAATGCGAATGGAACCAAAGGAAAAGCCACCTGTGGTTCTCTTGGATATGCGATGGTCGATGCAAAATATGCGGATCAAGTGGTCATCATTACTGACACATTAGTACCATATCCTAATACCCCTATCAGTATTCCACAAACAGATATTGATTATGTGGTAGAAATTGATGCAATTGGTGATCCAGATGGAATTGCCAAAGGCGCAACACGTTTTACAAAGAATCCTAAAGAATTATTGATTGCTGAATATGCCGCAAAAATAATTACACATTCTCCTTACTACAAAGAAGGCTTCTCATTCCAAACAGGAACAGGTGGCTCTTCACTAGCAGTTACGCGGTTCATGAGAGAACAAATGCTTAAAGATGGCATTAAAGCAAGTTTCGCTTTAGGCGGAATTACGAATGCAATGGTGGAACTTTTGGAAGAAGGCTTAGTAGAAAAAATTATTGACGTCCAAGACTTTGATCATCCATCAGCTATTTCTTTAGGGGAAAATGCCAATCATTATGAAATTGATGCCAATATGTATGCTTCACCGCTTAGCAAAGGGGCGGTTATTAATCAATTAGACACAGCTATTTTATCTGCTTTAGAAGTGGACACAGATTTTAATGTAAATGTCATTACTGGTTCAGATGGTGTCATCCGTGGTGCTTCTGGCGGACATTCCGATACAAGTATGGCTTGTAAAATGAGTCTAGTGATTGCACCACTTGTTCGTGGACGGATTCCAACAATCGTTGAGCAAGTAAATACAGTCGTTACACCAGGTACGAGTGTCGATGTCGTAGTAACAGAAGTTGGCATTGCAATCAATCCAAAAAGAACAGACTTAATTGATTGTTTTAAAACCTTAGACGTTCCTCAGTTTACGTTAGAAGAGTTGAAAGACAAAGCCTACAACATTGTTGGCACCCCGGAACCAATTAAATATGGAGACAAAGTCGTTGCGTTAATTGAATACCGAGATGGTAGTCTAATTGATGTGGTACGCAATGTTTAATGGGGAAAAAGTAACACTTTTAGAGATGTTGGATGCTCGCGAACAAAGAGCTGCCACACAGAAGGAGTTGTTAGAAACAGCACCAGAAGCTAGTCTCTTATCTGCCACAATGAATATTCCTGGAGAAGTGAAAAATTCGCCCACCTTAACGGCTGTTTTTTTAGAAGTAATTGACGAAGTCGAGCAACAATTGCTGGATCAAGTACCGATTGTTAATTTTTACCGGAATGAAAAAACAGGGCCTGAATATTATTTGGCGGTTTCGTTAGCCCCACAAGAATTAAAACAAAGAATGGTCAAAATTGAAGAAACACATCCTTATGGTCGTTTAGTGGACCTAGATGTTTTATGGGGAAATGAGGAGCTAAAAAGCCTTCATCGAGGAGATTTAGGCTTGCCACCACGGCGCTGTTTTATTTGCCAAGAAGTGGCGAAAGTCTGTGGACGAAATCGACGTCACAGTCTTGAAGCAATGCAAGAAAAAATAACAGAAATAATTTTGACACGAAAGGAGCAGCCAAGTGAGTAAAAAAATTCGTTTTACAGAAACGGTGCTACGGGATGGACAACAAAGTTTAATTGCAACACGGATGCCAACCTCAGATATGCTGCCGATTATTAAAACAATGGACGAGGCAGGATTTCATGCATTAGAAATGTGGGGCGGGGCAACGTTTGATTCCTGTGTCCGCTATTTAAACGAGGATCCTTGGGAACGTCTTCGCCAAATTCGCAAAGAAGTTAAAAATACCAAACTTCAAATGTTATTACGAGGACAAAATTTACTAGGATATCGTCATTACGCTGATGATGTAGTGCGGGCCTTTGTCGAAAAATCAGTTGAAAATGGGATTGATATTATTCGTATTTTCGATGCCTTGAATGATGTCCGTAATTTACAAACAGCAATTCAAACAACAAAAGAAGCTGGCGGACACTGTCAAGCAGCGATTTCTTATACTACGAGTGAAATTCATACCATCGATTACTTTGTAAAATTAGCCAAAGAATTAAGTCAAACAGGAGCGGATTCCATTTGTATTAAGGACATGGCAGGCGTTTTGACGCCACAAACTGGTTTTGAATTAGTGAGCAAAATGAAAGATGCCATTGATTTACCTTTAGAGGTGCATACGCATGCGACTAGTGGTATTTCTGAGATGACCTATTTAAAAGTTGCTGAAGCAGGTGCGGATATCATCGATACAGCTATCTCTTCTTTCGCTGGCGGTACGAGTCAACCAGCCACAGAATCTGTAGCCATTGCGTTAGAAGATTTAGGCTTTGAAACAGGTTTAAATATGGAAAAAGTAACAGAGATTGCTGACTATTTCAATCCGATTCGTGATCGCTTTAGAAGTGAAGGCATTTTAAACCCTAAAGTTAAAGATACGGAACCGAAAACCTTGATTTATCAAGTGCCTGGTGGTATGTTATCAAACTTATTAAGTCAATTAACGGAGCAAGGTTTACAAGACAAATATGAAGAAGTTTTAGCTGAAGTACCTAAAGTAAGAGCAGATTTAGGGTATCCACCACTAGTTACGCCGCTTTCACAAATGGTTGGAACACAAGCCTTAATGAATGTGATTTCTGGGGAAAGATATTCCTTAATACCGAATGAAATCAAAGATTATGTGCGCGGAGAATATGGCAAATCACCAGCACCTATCGCAGAAGAGATTAAGCAAAAAATCATTGGGGATGAAGAAGTAATTACTTGTCGACCAGCGGATTTATTGAAACCAGAGTTGCATAGTTTAGAAAAGGAAATCCAACAATACGCAAAATCTGAAGAGGATGTCCTATTATATGCGATGTTCCCGCAACAAGGAAAAGACTTTTTTAGGACGTCGTGAAGATCCTTTTTACGATGTACCGTTACAGAAAGTGACAGTCAAACTTGACTTGCCAGAATAGAACGGGCAAGTGCTCCGCAAATGTATAAAGAAGCAAGGGTTTGAGCGACGATAACGGTTGTTCAAACCCTTGCTTCATCAAATAGAAAAAAGGCAGCCCGTGAAAGGAAGTGACAATGTGTTAGAAGAAATTCTAGCAATTCATCAAAAAAATATTGGTGTGCTAAGTCTTGAAGCAACAGAAGCGGTGTTAAACCATCATGATTTAGCCAAAATGTATACACCTGGTGTCGCAGAATTGAGTTTAATGATTGCTCAAAATCATGAATTAGCGCGCGAGTGGACCATTAGTGGTAAGTTAATTGCGGTTATTACAGATGGGTCAGCTGTTCTGGGTCTCGGCAATATGGGCACGCAAGCGGGCTTGCCAATTGTTGAAGGCAAAGCTTTACTTTATAAAAATTTGGCGGGGGTCGATGCTATTCCTTTAGCACTGGAACAAAAATCAGTTGACGAGATGGTTCAAACAATTGAAAATTTACAAAATAGTTTTGCAGGAATCCACTTAGAAGATATTTCTGCACCAAAATGTTTTGAAATTGAAGAAAAACTTCAACAACGTTTGAACATTCCTGTGTATCATGATGACCAAGAAGGCACTGCCATTGTCGTTTTAGCTGGGCTAATTAACGCAGCTAAAATTAAAGGAAAACCTTTAAATGAATTACGTGTGGTGATTAACGGAGTTGGAGCTTCTGGTGTAGCGACCGCTAAGTTATGTATTCAAGCGGGGATTACGCATCTCACCTTAGTAGATCGCCAAGGTGTTTTAAGAGAAGAAGACCCGACATTGAATCCTTACCAACGTGCTTTGCTTCGACAGGTAATAAAACCATCAGTAGAAAACAAAGATTTAGCCACCGCTGTCGTCAATCAGGATGTTTTTTTAGGCTTATCAGAAGCGGATGTGCTAACGCCAGCCCTGATTAAATCAATGAACCAAGACCCAATTATCTTTGCTTTAGCAAATCCTAAACCAGAAATTGAACCAGACCTCGCCCAAGCCAATGGCGTCCGTTTATTAGCAACTGGTTCTTCCAAATATCCGAATCAAGTGAACAACATTTTAGCTTTTCCAGGTCTTTTTAAAGGGTTATTGGCAGCGAAAGGCAGAAAAGTCGATGTCGGTTTGCAAATGACAGTAGCACGAAGCTTGGCCGCTATGATTTCAGAACCCACAGCAGAAAAATTTATACCTAATGTATTTGATGGCGGCGTAGTTGACACGGTTTTTAATGCTGTACTAGACTATATAAAACAAGAAAAGACCACGGCAGAAGAAGGGACGTAAAAGGCAATGACAAAGCAAGCAAGGAGTAAATTAGCGCAGCAAGCACAATTGGCACTACTCTATGAAGTGACCTGTTTAAATAAACCAGGCTTGGTGGATCCAGTCGATGCAGGCGCCCATCAAGATATGGATGTTTTCACTTTTTTAGAAAGTAGTGTGGTTTTGACTCCTTATTTTGAAACCTTCGTTCAAGCTGGGACAGAGCTACGTCATTTGCCGATTGAGGCAACATTTCGCGCAATTCGACAAGTTGGTTTAGAAGCAGAACGAGCGATGTTTGAGGCAACAGAAGGTATCAATACACATAAAGGAGCGATTTTTTCTCTAGGTATTTTTTTAGCTATCTGTGGTCGTTTAATGATTTGGGAGACCCCTTGCACCTTACAATTGTTTCAACAAACGCTTCAAACAATGACGCAAGACTTATTGGCTGACTTTGAAAACCTCGCTACGAATGAGCTAGAAAAACTAACTTGGGGTGAACGACTATTTGTTCAGCATGGCTTGACTGGAATCCGTGGTGAGGCGCAACAAGGTTATCCCGCTGTCTTTGAACAGGGAGTGCCTTATTATCAAAAACATCAAGGCATACAACAACAAAAACTCATTGATACGCTCCTTTATTTATCGCTCTATGTTGAGGATACGAATTTGATTAAACGAAGTCAAAATGTCCAAATTTTTGAAATATATCAACCGTTAATCCAGGAATATTTTGCTTTAGGGGGGACACAAACGTTACGGGGAACCCTTTGTTTAGAAAGATTGAATCACTTATTCAAAGAAAAAAATTGGAGTATTGGTGGCAGTGCAGATGCTTTAATTTTGGTGGTGTTTTTAGATAAACTAATGAAATTAAATTGGCTGACCCCTTAATTAAAAAGATAGTTACAACGCTGATTTGGTCAGTTATTTTGACCTTATATGCTTATGGAAAGGTCTCAAGAGAATTCAAGAAAGCGATTGACAAATACCACGAAACACAGTATATTTTATTACGAAATCATTCTTATCAGAGTATACAAATACGATGATAAACAGTTGAAGCGAATCTTGATTTGCTTTTCCTAAACCTGATTCTTTTAGAATCAGGTTTTTGTTTATCTAAAAGGCGGCATTCGTTCAAAAACGGCTGTCGCCTTTTTTTATGAAATTTTTTAATATAAAAATTTCATAAAAAAAATCTTAAAAACAGAAAAAATTGTTATAGATTAGAGTCATTTTTTTGATGTAAAGTTTTTATGACTTACAGCCATAAAATTGATAAAAACAGTCAAAGAAGCAGAAAAAATAATAGTGGAATTTCTCAAAAAATAAAAAAATTTTCCGTTATTTAATTATCGATTTATCAAACGATAAGTTATAATAAAATAATTTATTTATCTTTAATGATTGAGGAGAAATGTATAAACTTCCTCATTTTCCTCTCATTGTATAAAAACTCACTAATGAATTAGTGAGTTTTTTAACATATCCAGGATGTTTGTTATCAAATGAATTTTTATATAAAAATTCACAGCATTATATTTTGAAAAGCTGAGGAAATGTACTAAACTGCAGGTGTTAAATCCATTTAAATCGCTAAAGGGGGAGATGAACAACTAGGGGAAGCTAATGATCTTGGTATTTATCGTTTATTTTAAAGAAAAGAGGGACGATCAGATGAAAAAGAAAATTGTTGAGGATTTTAATCGGAAAAGTCAGCATAAAAAATGGACAAAACGCAAGATGCTTAATTTAGCAATATCAAGTGGTTTATTATTTACGTCATTAGCAATCCCTGTAAGTATAGCTGTTACCTCTGGCACAATCAGTGCATCAGCAGCGGTCTTGGATATCGAACTATTATCAAATGTTACGTCAAATAATGACAGTGGCACTTCAACGAGTAATCGTTGGACAGCCGCAAACCAAAATCAACCAGTTAATTTCACGGTTTCTGGTGGCGCTTTAGCAGATGCTTCCGCTGTGTTTAGTGGACAAAAACAAGCGGTGTTAGTGGTTCCTCCTGAGTTAAGAGGAAATGTAGCTGCAGCAGGCAGCGCAGCAATCAATACCAATGTCACGATTGATCTTTCAAAAGTTACTTTTTTGACCGCCGTTTTGAATGCAGCCAATGATTTAACCAATGTCATTACTCAAATTACCAGTGGAGCGTTAGGGAATTTAACTGGTGTTGATATTGATCTGACGGAAGTGAATCGTCAGTTGGAATTAGTGAATAACATTGAAAACTTAGGTGCTGCTTCATTTACAGCTCCGGAAACGTTAGCAGCTGACGGCTCATACATTAGCGCACCAATTAGTGATGGTTTAGGGTTAGTTTTAGCCCAAAATGTTTCAAACATCTTACAAGATTTGAATGCGGCAGTTCAAGCTTTGGAGGCAAAAGGAACCAGTATCCCAAGTAATCTTGTCGCCACAGCCATAAATGCAGCCTTGCTTCCTGTCAAAGGCACGGTAAACGTGGCTGTTTCAGGTGCTTTGCCTTTATTAGCGGTTGGTGGTTCAGGTGTGAATGAGTTAGTGGATGCTTCTTTACTAGGCGCAACTACGGTTACTTTACCAACTACCGTTTCAACACCTCAAAATTTATCCAATAATTTAGATGCTCGTTTTGTAGGAACAGTCGTTCAAACAGATCTTTTAGACGTTAATTTATTAGCAACAGCAGACGGTGTATCCAACATTTATTTTGCTGCAGGTACTACTAGTGAAGTAACCGCACCTACCGTAACAGGAGTAACAGGCAATTCAACGGCAGGTTACGAAGTTAAAGGAACTGCCGATGCCAATGCCACGGTTGAAATCCGAAATGCAGGAGGTGCCGTGATAGGTACAGGTACTGCTGATGGGACAGGGGCATTTACAGTTACCATTCCCGCAGGTGAAGCAGGTGCGAATGAAACGTTAACCGCCGTAGCGAAAAACGCCAGCGGTACAGAAAGTACGCCAACAACGTTCCAAACGCCAGCGGATCCTAATACGCCCGTGGCGACGCCAATTGTTGAGACTGTAACAGGTAGTACAACAAAAGGCTATGAGGTCAAAGGGACTGCTGAAGTTGGCACCACCATTGAGGTTCGCGATGCAGCTGGCACGGTCCTTGGTACTGCAACAACTGGAACTGACGGAAAATATACAGTGACTTTAGATTCAGGAACAGCAACAGCAAATCAAACGCTGAGCGTTGTAGCGAAAAACGCTAGTGGCACGGAAAGTCAACCAGCAACGGCGACAACACCAGCTGATGTCACTGCACCAACAGTTGATAACATCACAGGCAACTCTGGTTCGGGTTATGAAATTACAGGAACAGCAGACCCTAACACAACAATCGAAGTTCGTGATCCATCTGGGGCAGTCATTGGTACAGGTACCTCTGATGCGAATGGTGATTTTACTGTAACGCTACCAACGGGAACGACCAATCCTGGGGATACGTTAACAGTGATTGGAAAGGATAACGCGGGAAATGAAAGTCAACCGACTGAAGTCCTTGTTCCTGCTGATGCCACGGTTACAGCACCAACTGTAACAGGAGTAACAGGTAATTCAGTTGCTGGTTATCAGGTGACAGGCACCGCTGATCCGAATGCTACCATCGAAATTCGTGATGCAGATGGGAACGTGATTGCAACAGGGACTGCCGATGGGACTGGTTCCTTTGCTGTGAACCTTCCAGCTGGGACGGCAAATGCGAATGAAACATTGACAGCGTTAGCCAAAGATCCTGCTGGCAATACAAGTACACCGACAACCTTCCAAACACCAGCAGATGAAGTAGTGGCACCGCCAAGTGTCGACAAAGTTACTGGGAATACAACACAAGGATATCAAGTGACAGGTGCCGCTGAACTTGGCACCACCATTGAAGTTCGTGCAACAGACGGAACAGTTTTAGGCACCGCAACAACTGGACCGACTGGCCAATATACTGTGACGTTAGCTTCAGGAAAAGCAACAGCTAAACAAACAGTGAATGTAGTTGCTAAAAATGATACTGGACTTGAGAGTCAACCAACTACAGCTATGACACCCGCTGATGTTACCACACCAACAATTGGTGACATTACTGGAGATTCAACAACTGGTTATGAAATCACTGGGACGGCGGACCCTAATACCACCATTGAAGTACGGAACCCAGATGGAACAATTATTGGTACAACGACAACGGATGATCAAGGAAACTTTACTGTGGACCTTCCAGCGGGAGCCGCTAATCCTGGTGATACATTAACAGTTGTTGGAAAAGACGGTGACGGCAATGAAAGTCAACCAACGGAAGTGACGGTCCCTGAAGATGCAACCGTAGCAGCACCAACTGTGACGACTGTTACAGGAACAACTGCCACTGGGTATCAAGTAACCGGCACGGCAGAGCCAAATGTCACCATTGAGATTCACAATGAAGCAGGTTTAGTTATTGCTACGGGAACGACTGATGGTGCTGGCGCCTTTACAATCACTCTTCCGACGGGCACAGCAACAGCTAACGAAGCCTTAACTGCCATTGCGAAAGATGCTGCTGGGAAAGAAAGTAATCCGACTGCTTTCAAAACACCTGCTGATCCAGATGCACCAGTCACGACACCTACTGTTGACAAAATCACTGGTAGCACGACAAAAGGGTATCAAGTAGTAGGAGCAGCAGAAGTTGGTACAACAGTTGAGGTGCGTGATGCCGATGGCACAGTCCTTGGCATGGCAACTACTGGAACTGATGGCAAATACACAGTGACTTTAGAGCCAGGGAAGGCCTCAGCTAACGAAACAATAACTGTCGTAGCGAAAAATGCAACAGGAAAAGAAAGTCAGCCAGCTACAGCAACTACACCAGCCGACTTAGCCACACCAACCATTGATTCTATTACCGGAAATTCTGGTAAAGGTTACGAAATCACTGGAACGGCGGAGCCCAAAACCACTATTGATGTCCGTGACGCAGACGGAACCATCATTGCTGCTACCACTGCTAACGAAACCGGCCAATATACGGTGACTCTACCAGCTGGCGTAGTGACACCAGGAGAAACGATTACGATTATTAGCAAAGATGGCGCTGGCAATGAAAGTCAACCAGCTACAGCCGTTATTCCAGCGGATGTTGTTTTAGCGGCGCCAACTATTACGAAGGTTGAAGGAAACAAAGCCAATGGCTATACAGTCACTGGAACTGCTGATCCAAATGTCACGGTTCAATTTTACAATAGCAGTGAACAATTATTGGCAAGTGGCAATACAACTACTGGAGGCACCTTCTCCGTTCATATTGCAGCAGGGTTAGCAACAGAAAAAGAAACGTTAACCGCACTAACCACAGATACACAAGGAAATGTGAGTCCTAAAACCACATTTATGACGCCAGCCGATATTACGGGAGAACCAGAAATTAAAATTGCGGCACCAACTGTTTCTTCAGTTTTAGGAACGTCTAAAGCCGGCTACCTCATCAAAGGAACAGCTGAACCAAACCGAATCATTCAAATTAGCAACCGACTATTAAGAAGTGTGATTGCTGTAGGTGCCACCGATGCTGAAGGCAACTTCGCTATCCAATTAACAGCGGGACAAGCGACTGCTCAACAAAGTTTACTTGCGACAGCTACCGATGGCGCAGGACATTACAGTACGGCTACAACCTTCATGACACCAGCCGACCCAACGAATCCTGGAGGAGGCAATGGTAACACTGGCGGAAATAACGGCAATACAGGAAACAATGGCGCAACTGGCGGGAATAATGGGAATGGTTCAAACACAGGTTCAAATCCAAATGGAGGTTCTGGTTTAGGCACAACAGGTTCTGGCTTAGGTTCACTAGGCAATGGCCTCGGTACAAATGGTAGTGGCTACCACCCTAAACTAAGCACCATCAGTTATGGCACTGGAAATCACGGGAAAACAGGCTTCTTACCTAGCACAGGTGAAAAAGAGTCTTCAGCCGTGACAACAAGTTTGTTTGGCGCCTTTGTCGCACTCCTTGCGAGCATGGGAATCATCAAACGCAAACGTAAAAACTAGCTCTCTCCTTTAATTCCTATAGATGAGAAAACGTATTGTTGAGAATTCCCCACTCAATGATACGTTTTCTCATTCCATTTAATGAAGAAAAATTGCCAAATAGAATAAAATGTGCTATTCTATTTTCAGAAAATCGAAGGAACAAGCAGTGAAAGTGCTAAATCCAACCTGAATTTTTTTAATGCAGGAGGAGTGGGCGCATTTTTTTGTTGTTATGAAGAAAGGAAGCTAATTATGCAATCAGCTACAATGGAATTTGATACAATTGCGGCGATTTCTACGCCGCCAGGTGAAGGTGCGATTAGTATTGTTCGTTTAAGTGGCGAGCAAGCAGTTGCTATTGCAAACAAAGTTTATCGGTCAGGCACTAAAGATTTAGCTAAAGTCCCCACGCACACGATTCATTATGGTCATATTGTTGATCCGCAAAACGATCAATTGATTGATGAAGTCATGCTTTCTGTGATGCGGGCACCGAAAACATTTACACGAGAAGACGTGGTAGAAATTAACTGTCATGGCGGCATTGTCGTGGTGAACCAACTACTGCAATTACTGTTACGTGAAGGCGCACGAATGGCCGAACCTGGGGAATTTACAAAACGTGCTTTTCTAAATGGCCGAATGGATCTTTCACAAGCAGAAGCAGTGATGGACTTAATCCGTGCTAAAACGGATAAAGCGATGAATGTTGCATTGAACCAATTGGATGGTAACTTGTCGGCGTTAATTCGTTCATTAAGACAAGAAATTTTAAATACTTTAGCACAAGTAGAAGTTAATATCGATTATCCAGAGTATGATGATGTCGAAGAATTAACCACGAAATTACTTTTAGAAAAAGCCGAATTTGTGAAAGCGCAGATTCAACAATTATTAACGACCGCTAAACAAGGAAAAATTTTGCGAGAAGGCCTAAGTACAGCAATTATTGGCCGACCAAATGTCGGGAAATCCAGTTTGTTAAACCATCTGTTACGAGAAGAAAAAGCCATCGTTACAGATATTGCTGGAACGACACGTGATGTCATTGAAGAATACGTTAACGTTCGCGGCGTTCCTTTAAAATTAATTGATACAGCTGGGATTCGCGAAACAGAAGACATTGTGGAACGAATTGGTGTCGAACGTAGCCGCAAAGCGTTAGCAGATTCGGATTTAATTTTGTTAGTCTTAAATCAAAGCGAAGAATTGACAGAGGAAGATCGTCAACTGTTGGAAGCAACGAAAGGCTTAAAACGCGTTATTCTTTTAAATAAAATGGACTTACCGACAAAACTGGATCCTAACGAATTACAAGAATTAGTCCCTGCAGAAGAAATTTTATCCGTTTCGGTGTTGTCAAACACAGGCTTAGACCAGTTAGAAGCGAAAATTGCTGATCTTTTCTTTGGCGGCCAAACAGGCGAAAAAGATGCTACCTATATTTCTAATACACGTCATATTGCTTTGCTGGATCAAGCAGCGCTTTCGTTACAAGAAGTGATTAACGGCATCGAAGCAGGTATGCCAGTCGATTTAGTTCAAATTGATATGACCCGTTGTTGGGATTATTTAGGGGAAATCGTCGGCGATAGTGTCCAAGATGAATTAATTACACAGTTATTTAGTCAATTTTGTTTAGGAAAATAAGACAAGAGAGGAATTTTTTATGAATCAATATCAAGCAGAATCATATGATGTTATTGTCGTCGGTGCTGGACATGCTGGCTCTGAAGCAGCCTTAGCAGCCGCACGAATGGGCGTTAAAACGTTACTTTTAACAATTAATTTAGATATGGTTGCTTTTATGCCATGTAACCCTTCTGTTGGTGGACCTGCCAAAGGAGTCGTTGTCCGAGAAATCGATGCATTAGGCGGTGAAATGGGTAAAAACATTGATAAAACCTACATCCAAATGCGGATGCTAAATACTGGTAAAGGTCCAGCAGTGCGTGCGTTGCGCGCGCAAGCTGACAAACATGCCTATGCGACAGAAATGAAACATACCATTGAAAAAGAAGAAAATTTAACCCTTCGTCAAGGGATTGTTGAAGAATTAATCGTGGAAGATGGCGTTTGTCGTGGTGTTGTAACTTCAACAGGTGCCGCATACCGTAGTCAAGCAGTGGTGATTACTGCCGGTACTGCCTTGCGTGGCGAAATTATTATTGGTGAATTAAAATATTCATCAGGACCAAACAATTCGCAACCTTCCGTTGGTTTAGCCAATCATTTAAAAGAATTAGGTTTAGAAATCGATCGCTTTAAAACAGGAACGCCGCCGCGAGTAAAATCAAGTACGATTGATTATTCTGTGACAGAGGAACAACCAGGCGATAAAGAACCCAACCACTTTAGTTACAGCACGCCAGATAGTGCCTACAATCAAAACCAAGAACCTTGTTGGTTAACTTATACGAATGAAACAACGCATGAAATTATTCAAAAAAATCTACACCGCGCCCCAATGTTTACTGGGATTGTTGAAGGTGTGGGCGCTCGGTATTGTCCATCCATCGAGGACAAAATTGTTCGTTTTGCAGACAAACCAAGACACCAATTGTTCTTGGAACCAGAAGGGTTGAATACCGAAGAAGTTTACGTCCAAGGCTTATCTACTTCTTTACCAGAAGATGTCCAAACAGAAATGCTTCATTCTATTGAAGGATTAGAAAAAGTAGAAATGATGCGTACAGGTTACGCCATTGAATACGATGTGGTAGTCCCTCACCAATTACGCCCAACATTAGAAACAAAGGTCATTGAGAATCTTTATACAGCAGGTCAAACGAACGGAACTAGTGGCTACGAAGAAGCTGCTGGTCAAGGCTTGATGGCAGGAATTAATGCTGCATTGAAAATTCAAGGCAAAGAGCCTCTTGTTTTAAAACGTAGTGATGGCTATATTGGCGTCATGATTGACGATTTAGTTACAAAAGGCACTAACGAACCTTATCGCTTATTAACGTCACGTGCGGAGTATCGTTTGATTTTACGACATGACAATGCGGACTTACGTTTAACAGAAATGGGTCATGAAATTGGCTTAGTCAAAGAAGAACAATATGCCGCCTATCTAGTCAAAAAAAGCGGCTGTTGAAGCGGAAATTGCCCGCTTAGGCAAACATCGGATTAAACCAACCAAAGAAGTGCAAGCATTTTTGGAAACCAAAGGCGCTGCTGGCTTAAAAGATGGTATTTTAGCTAGAGATTTTCTGAAACGCCCAGAAATCAGTTATCAAGAAGTCGCTCAATTTATTCCCGCACCTGAAGAGGCGCTCGATCCGAAAGTGATTGAACAAGTAGAAATTCAAATCAAGTACGAAGGCTACATTAAAAAAGCCATGGAAAAAGTTGAGAAACTAAAACGCATGGAAGCAAAACGCATTCCAGAAAACATTGATTACCAAGCGATTAACGGCTTGGCTACAGAAGCAAAACAAAAACTACAAAAAATCCAACCAGAAACGATTGCCCAAGCAAGCCGTATCAGCGGTGTGAACCCCGCTGACATTAGCATTTTGATGGTCTACATCGAACAAGGAAAAATCGCGAAAGTGCAAGGATAATAAAAATTTGAAGCAGTTGCTTCTTCACGGATGATTGATTGTGAAGAAGCAACTGCTTTTTTGTTTTGAATTAGTCTACTTTTTTTTCTAAACTGCAAAAAAAGACTGTCTTAAATAATTTCACAAACTGACCTATACTGAAAGCGCAAACAAATGATAGGAGTGGAACAAATGACAGATTGGTTAGGAATTAAAGGAAAAGTAGTGATTGTTACAGGAGGCTCATCTGGTATTGGTCGCAGCATTGTTGAAAGCTTGTTAGCGCAAGAGGTCTATGTCGCTAATTTTGATATTTCAGCATCAGAAACGCAACATGAGCATTTACTCTTTGTGAAAGTCGATGTAACTTCTCGAGCAGAAGTAGAAGCGGGTGTCGCTCAAGTGGTGGAAAAATTTGGAACCGTAGATGGCCTAGTAAATAACGCCGGAATCAATATTCCTCGTCTATTGGTGGATAAAAATCATCCTCATGGGCCTTATGAATTATCGGATGAGGTATTCGACAAAATTGTAGCCATCAATCAAAAAGGGCTCTACCTAATGAGCCAAGCAGTGGGCCGGATTCTTGTACAAAAACAAGCAGGTGTCATTATTAATATGTCTTCAGAAGCTGGATTAGAAGGCTCCGAAGGGCAAAGCGCCTACGCTGCAACGAAAGCAGCAGTCAGCAGTTATACACGTTCATGGGCTAAAGAGTTAGGAAAATCAAACGTCCGTGTCGTGGGGATTGCGCCAGGCATTATGGAAGAAACGGGCTTGCGCACTTTAGCATACGAAGAAGCATTGGCTTATACACGAAACATTTCTGTGGAGCAATTGCGAGCAGGTTATTCAAAAACAAGTACGATTCCATTAGGTCGTAGCGGAAAACTCCATGAAGTCGCTGACTTAGTATGCTATTATTTATCAGACCGTTCAAGCTATATTACAGGCATCACCACAAACGTAGCTGGAGGTAAAACAAGAGGATAGAGGTGGGAAAACTAAATGACGCTAGTAAATAGATGGTACCAAGTAATAAAATTACTAGTTGATCACAAAGGAATGAGCTTACAGGAATTGCAAGAGAAATTAGCCGCAAGTCCTCAAACAGTTCGTAAAAACATTGATACATTGAATGATGAATTAATCGGTATCGCCCAAATTATTCAGAAGGAAAATCTCTTTCAGTTAGAAATCAATAACTTTGAAGGTTTTGAAGAGGTTTTGTCTGGACGGCTAAAAAGGGAATCTGATTTTAATTCTTCAAGCAAGCGTGTTTCCTACATTATCAAACGATTAATAGAAGAAGATCAATTTATTTCAACTTATGATTTATCCGAAGAACTCGCCGTTAGTCGCGGCACAGTTAATAAAGACATTAAGCGCATGAAAGAGCTGATTGCTCCTTGGCAGGTTGCGGTTGTAGGTACGCCAAACCGTGGCATTCATTTAGAAGGAAAAGAGTTTGATTTACGCTTACTTCATGTGAATTACGTCCAAGAATATTTTGAAGAACAGTTTCTTCATGAAACTACCAAACAAATGATACAAAAAATAATCAAAGAAACAAGACTAGCAAAACAAGATAGTTTTCTTTTACGAAGAGTGGTTTCAATTGTTTTGCAGCGTGTTTTAGCTGGAAAACTCATTACGGAACTACCACTAGAATATGTTGATTATGTTCGTCATAACGAGCAGATTGAAGAACTGATGTATCACTTGGAAATAACCTATAATGTAACGTTAAGCCAATGGGAACGTTCCTTTATCAGCTTTCCTTTTAACATCAACACAAACCATATTCGTAATTCTTTATTGGCTGATGAAGGACTCTTAGCTGACTATTTTCAAAAAATGATGAAAAAAATTCATCATTCAGTTGTTGTTGAATTTGATGAGGACTTCTTGTTTTCAGAAATGAAAGATCATTTAAGAAACGTGATGAATCGACTCGTTTTTCATGTGGAGTGTCACGATTTATTTTACGGAGAAATTGAACGACAATATCCTTTGGCCTATGAATTAGCCAAGATTGGCTTGCAAGAATTGGGCCGTTTGTTAAATCGTTGTGTGCCGACGGTTGAATTTGGGTATCTCGCTTTGTATTTTGAACTAGCATTGAGAGGGAACTATGAAGCGGGAGCCAAAAAAGAAATCGCTGTAATCTGCAGTACAGGTCATGGAACGGCCTTGATCATTCAGCGGCAATTGGAAAAAGTTTTGGGTCCAGACGTCCAGATTGCCCATTTTTCTGAAGAAGAGGCAGAGAGAAGAGAATTGAATCAATATTTTGCTATTTTTACAACCATTCCCTTAAAAAATATTCGACCACAAACACCGATGATCCATTTAACTAATTTATTTAACGATACTTGGCTCAGAAATGAGTGGCAGAGAGCAAAAGAAATTCGTTCCGTGGAATCTCAAAATATTCATATGACCTATCAATTATTAGAGAATACTCAAGGTTACCGAGCGAATATCCAGAAAATGGTTGCTGATTTAGAAGCAGAAAAATTAGTAGATCCTCAATTTATCGAACGAATTTTTACTAGAGAAGATCAACAAACAACTATTTTTGAATCGGGGATTGCCTTTCCCCATACAATTAATCAAGCCTTACCAACGATTATTTTATCGATTGGGGTTTTTGAAGAATCACTGGTTACACCAGAAGGTAAAGTTGATGTTATTTTGCTGTTGGGTATTCCAGAAGAGCTGACGGCCACTGTTGAAGCAGAGTTACTACAACTATATGACCGCTTGTTTACAATCGCAGGAGACGAACGTTTACGTAATGAGTTACGGAAGCAACGAGATGTTTTAGCAGTTAAAGAGTGGATGCAAAGGAAGGGGATTATCATATGAGTTTTATCTACGTATTCGGGGCGCTTTTTTTAACAGCTTACTTTGTTCAGATAGCTATGGGAATGAAACAGATTAAACACTTTAATCAAAACTACCAAGAATTGCGACAATTAGGAAAAGTCGCGATTGGTCGACGTGCAGGGAAGTTAAAAGCAGGCACGATTATCTTGTTTGCTGTGGATTCGCAAGGGAAAATCTTAGCCGCTAGAAAGATGCAAGGTGTCACCGTTCTAGCTAAATTTCATCCCTTACCTCAGTACGTGAACGAGGATATTCATTATATGGATCATTACCATCCACTCGTACAAAAGGAAAATAAATTAACCCAACAAGCGATGGAAAATGCACGAGAAATTTACTTACGTGTTGAGCTTGGCAATTATCAAGAAACACAACCATTAACGCCGCTTAATGGAGCCAAAATTCAATGGCAATTATGGAAAAATAAAGTACAAACAAAATTGAAAGGAAGTGTCGAGTAATGTCTTATATTACAAAATTTGCGGAAGGATTTATGCACCTTTTCCAAACAGGAGCAGAAACATTTATTTCTTGGATGACAGGCATCGTACCTGTTGTTTTGATGTTAATGGTAGCTATGAATACTTTAATTGCTTTTCTAGGAGAAGAAAGAGTAACCAAAGTAGCCAAACTTTCTGCTAAAAATCCTGTTACGCGATATTTAGTGCTGCCTTTTTTATCCGCTTTTATGTTAGGCAATCCAATGTCCTTTACGATGGCTCGATTTTTACCAGAATACTATAAACCTAGCTATTATGCTGCACAAGCGCAATTTTGTCATACAAGTAATGGAGTTTTCCCTCATATTAATCCTGGTGAATTGTTCGTTTGGTTAGGGATTGCGCAAGGGATTGATACGTTAGGACTAAATTCGATGGACCTAGCGATTCGCTATATGTTTGTAGGGATATTAATGAATTTTATTGGCGGTTGGGTTACCGATTTCACTACCGCCTATGTTTGCAAACAACAAGGAATTACCCTTAGTAAAACAGTAGAGATTGCTGTGGATTAGAAAGGAGCAAGGTGCGATGACGTACAATAGTATTAAGGTAGTTAAAGGAAATGGCGGTTATGGTGGGCCCTTAGTGATTACACCGACAGAAGAAAAACATAAATTTATTTACATTACAGGTGGCGGCGAGAAACCCGCAATTGTTGATAAAATCGTAGAATTGACAGGAATGGAAGCGGTCAATGGTTTTAAGACATCGATTCCAGATGATGAAATCGCATTAGCCATTATTGATTGTGGAGGCACTCTTCGTTGCGGAATTTATCCTAAAAAAGGAATTCCTACTATTAACGTTGTTCCAACTGGCAAAAGTGGTCCCTTAGCACAATACATTAATGAGACAATTTATGTTTCCGCTGTAGGCCCGAAACAGATTACATTGACATCAGAAGAAGCTGCTGCTGATACAGAAAAGCCCACCTCGAAAAAAACAGAATTTAAATATGATACAAGTAAAAAAATTACTGAACAAAAAGCGGAACAACAAAGTTTTGTTGCGAAAATTGGTATGGGTGCAGGAAAAGTTGTAGCGACATTCAACCAATCAGCCCGTGAAGGCGTACAAACGATGATCAACACAGTGATTCCGTTTATGGCATTTGTTTCTTTATTAATTGGTGTAATTCAAGGTTCAGGAATTGGTGAATTTTTTGCCAATATCATGGCGCCATTGGCAGGAAACATTGTGGGGTTAACAATTATTGGTTTTATTTGTTCTCTGCCATTTCTTTCTCCTTTATTAGGTCCTGGAGCAGTAATCAGCCAAGTAATTGGTACGTTAATTGGTGTGGAAATTGGGAAAGGCAACATTCCGCCACAACTAGCTCTACCAGCATTGTTTGCTATTAATACACAAAACGCGTGCGACTTTATTCCCGTGGGCTTAGGCTTGGAAGAAGCTGAAGCTGAAACCGTTGAAGTCGGGGTCCCTTCTGTTTTATATTCTCGTTTCTTAAATGGTGCCCCTCGAGTACTAGTTGCTTGGTTAGCAAGTTTTGGATTGTATAGTTAAAAAATTTTTTTGGAGGATGGGAAATGTCAGTATTTACAACAAAGGTTCAGTCTATTGGACCAGAAGCCGAATTATTTAAAGAAGAAAAAATGGTCATCTTATTTGGAAAAGATGCACCAGATGCTTTAGCAGATTATTGTTATAACATTGAGGTTCAGCCAGTCACAGAAGCGATTACGGACAAGCAAACGTTAGTGATTGATGAACAAACTTACCAGATTACCGCTGTAGGCGAGGTAGTATTAACTAATTTAGACACATTGGGTCACATTACTATTAAATTTGATGGCGCAACAACACCTGAATTACCAGGTACATTATATGTTGAAGAAAAAGCTATTCCTGAAATAACTGTTGGTACAACAATCACTATTCTATAATTATCGTTTAAGGGAGGAACGTAAAAGATGGAATTTATGCTAGATACAATTAATCTTGAGGCTATTCGAAAGTATCAGAAAATTTTACCACTGGCAGGCGTAACGTCTAATCCCAGTATTGTTAAACAAGCAGGAAAAATTGACTTCTTTGCGCAGATGAAAGAAATCAAAAAAACGATTGGACAAGCGAGTTTGCACGTCCAAGTGGTCGGTCAAACGACAGAAGAGATGCTAGAAGATGCCCAAACCATTGTACAACAATTAGGCCAAGAAACATTCATTAAAATCCCAGTTAATGAAGCAGGCTTGGCAGCCATCAAACAACTTAAGCAGGCAAATTATCGGATAACAGCAACCGCTATTTATACAGAATTTCAAGGCTACCTAGCGATTGCGGCAGGTGCAGATTATTTAGCGCCATATTATAATAGGATGGAGAATTTAACAATTGATTCTCAAAAGGTTATTGAGCATTTAGCTGCAGAAATTAAACGGACGAACGCAAAGAGTAAGATCTTAGCTGCTAGTTTTAAAAACGTGGCACAAATTAATCAAGCCTGTCAAATGGGGGCGCAAGCGGTCACTATCGCACCAGAACTCGTGACACAAGGCTTGGCAATGCCCGCCATTCAAAAAGCAGTAACTGATTTTCAGGAAGATTGGGTTGCTGTTTTTGGAGTAGAAACGGTAAACGAATTAGCATAAAAAGAACGAGAAGAAAAAACGGCCATTTTTCTTCTCGTTCTTTTTTTGTTTCACATGAAACATCTACGATTATTCACTTGCTTAAAAATTAGACAATTCTCTTTATTTGTCAAAGAATTTCTTAAAAAAAAGGGTTATCTTTTGGGTATTTTTTTTGGTAGCAGTATGATGAGGGTATCAAATGATAGGAGGAAACGAGAATGAGATACACAAATGGAAATTATGAAGCATTTGCTCGACCAAGAAAACCAAAAGGTGTAGATGACAAGAGTGCCTACATCGTTGGTGGTGGCCTAGCAGGTTTAGCAACGGCTGTTTTCTTAATTCGTGACGGTCAAATGAAGGGCGAAAATATTCACATTTTTGAAGAACTCACGCTGTCTGGCGGTTCTTTAGATGGTAAATTTATTCCCCATGATGGCTTTGTCACTCGCGGCGGACGCGAAATGGAAAACCATTTCGAGTGTTTGTGGGATCTATTTCGTTCGGTACCATCATTAGAAGTAGAAGATGCCTCTGTCCTAGATGAGTTTTACCGGTTAGATTTAGATGATCCGAATTCTTCAAATTGCCGCATTATTCATAACCGTGGCGAACGTGTCCCCGATGATGGACAATTTACTTTATCCAAAAAAGCACAAAAAGAAATCGTTGATTTATTTATGACTTCTGAAGATCAATTAATTGGCAAAAAAATTGAAGATGTTTTCGGCGAAGAATTTTTTGAATCCAACTTTTGGATCTATTGGTGTTCAATGTTTGCTTTTGAAAAATGGCACTCTGCCATTGAAATGCGCCGTTACATCATGCGCTTTATCCATCACATCAAAGGTTTGCCTGACTTTACAGCCTTGAAGTTTACCAAATACAATCAATACGAATCGTTAGTGAAACCATTACTAAGCTTTTTAACCAATCAAGGGGTAGACTTTCAATATGAAACAACGATCAATGATATCCAAGTCGACATCAAAGGAGATACTAAAGTTGCTCGGCGATTATTGTTGACACAAGCGGGCAAAACCAAAGAAATTCCTTTAACTGAAAATGATTTAGTCTTCGTAACGAATGGCTCAATTACTGAAAGTTCGACGCAAGGAGATCATCATACACCAGCACCAATTACTCATGAACTAGGGGGAAGTTGGAATCTCTGGAAAAACTTAGCAAAACAATCCCCAGAATTTGGGCACCCAGAAGTTTTCTGTGAAAATTTACCAGATGAAAGTTGGTTTGTCTCAGCAACGATTACGTGGGAAAATTTCGATATTGAACCGTATCTTTCTCGGTTAACACATCGTAAATTACGCACAGGAAAAATTGTCACAGGTGGTATTATTACTATCAAAGACTCTAATTGGATGATGAGTTTCGCTATGCATAGACAACCGCATTTTAAAGAACAAAATGATCAACAATCTATAACTTGGGTATATGGATTGCTTTCTAATAAACCAGGAAATTATATTAAAAAACCAATCGAACAATGTACAGGGCAAGAAATTACGCAAGAGTTACTTTATCATTTAGGGGTCCCAGAAGGGGAAATTGAACGTATTTCAGAAGAATCGGCTACCACTATTCCGGTTTATATGCCGTTCATCACTTCTTACTTTATGTTAAGAGAACCAGGCGATCGACCATTAGTTGTACCAAACGGCTCTAAAAATCTTGCTTTCATTGGGAACTTCGCAGATACTGAACGAGATACGGTGTTTACAACAGAGTATTCTGTACGGACAGCGATGGAAGCTGTTTATCAATTGCTAGAGGTTGAACGCGGAGTACCAGAAGTGTTTGCTTCTGCATACGACTTGCGCGTCTTAGCAAACTCTGTTTATTATTTATCTGACAAGAAAAAATTAACAGAAATGGATATGCCGTTCGTGGAACGCAAAATGGTTGAACACTTTGTGAAGAAATTTGAGGATACGTATATTGGTGATATTTTAAGAGAAAATCATTTAATTTAGTTGAAAGAGGTCGGGATAGAAGTGTTTAACTCCGAGAAATAAGAAGGAATTTCCGAAAATTGTTCTATAATTTTTGGAGAATTTCGGCTTATTTCCGAAGGAGTTGCTTCTGTTCCCGCCGTTTATCAGTTTTTGAGCGTGGAGCAAAAATCCAAAGTGATTTTTGTCCCATGCTCTTTTTTGGTTGTTTTATTAACCGTTGAATAAATATTCATTATTGTGTATATTTATTTTATGATTTTATGAATATTAAATATATAATATGTTGAACGGGAGTGGCCAGTGGGCAACTTCGCAAAAAATCTTAATTTCTGAAGAGACTTTTTCAAAATTTTGTTGAAAAGAAGGCGCATTTTACCATAGTTTCTTCACATTTAACGGCTATTATTTAAACATACCCGATAAACAAAACCCTAACAAAACACTTTTTCATTTTTAACTCCTCCGCCCGCCCTTCCCCAAAGGGCGGGTTGTTTTTTGCGTTAAAGCAGTTGGCATTTTGTGGGGAAAGGATTATCATTATAGAAGAAGTATATAGAAAAAGGCGGCGAGAAGATGGGACGTTGGCAAGAATTACAACAAGCAATGAGTGCTGGTGTAGAGGCGGCGATTGACGCTGGCTGGGACCGCCAAGCTGTTTATGGATTAGTGGAAAGTGCCATAAAAGACACGCGTTTCTTGCCACTTGAGCAAGCGAAAACAGCAGTCGCGGAACTGTTTTCTGAAGTGGAAGAAGTGGGCTCTTCAGCGTATGAGCGATTATTTCGCTTTTCGGCTTATCGTCCGCAAGAAAAGCTCTCGTTACTGTTATGGCAATTAGGTGCAGTGTTGGATCAGCATGGCATGTTGCAATTAGTAGGACCTTATCGTTTCTCGAAGACGGTTGCACCGCATGCGACGTTTTGGGATTTGTTGGCAAAAACAGTTCAAAAAGCCTATCCGTTAGGTCTTCTTGGGAGCTTTAACCAAGAGAAAGCGAAAAAGATACATCAATTAAGAATGTATATTGATCGTCAAAATATCATGTATATCCGCGATTTTTTTAAACAAGAAGGGGACGCCGATGAACAGGCATTAAAACGCTATGTTTTTGCGGCCAAGCCGCAAGGGATGGGCGGGCGGAAGCTGAAAAAAAGCTCTGCTCGTTTGCACAACAAATACCCTGAGGGGGCATCCTATTCTTTAATTAATAAGAAACGATTGACACCTAATTTTCACAGTGAGTTTATTTTGAATGAAGAAGGGACCTTTGTAACCCAGTGGGATGTGTTAGTTGAAGACTGGCGAGGCAGATTAATTAGTAATCCAGCTTATTATCAAGCGGCCAAAAACAATGAATACCAGGAAAAAGTCTTGAATGGTGAATCGTTTAATTATGCAAATCGGAATAATCGTACCCATGAATTACTAGATAGTTCACCACCAGGGAGATTTGATCATCAATTACGAAAAACAGCCAAAAAAGGTTGGTTAAGTCCCCGTATCCAAGAATACGACTATCGCAGAGAACGACAAATAAAGTGCGATGATTATAGTAAGTAAAACAAGCCAATGTTTCACATGAAACATTGGCTTGTTTTACTCTTAGAGAAAGGCGGTTTTCGTTGCCGCCAATTGAACATTTTGGCCCGTGGCTAGAGACTTTTTACCACATAAAAAGGCGGATTTTTCTTTTATCATTCAGGCAAAAATCTTCCGAAAAGCATTGCAAGAAATTGCTATTTGCGTTAAAGTAGGAAAAGATGATTGTGAAACATTTTTCTGTTTCACAAAAAAGGAAGGAGTCTTTATGCTACCCGAAGAATTTAGACAACTATTAGCCGCAAAAGGCATTGAATTGACAGACCAACAGATGACACAATTTGACCAATATTTCCATTTACTAGTAGAATGGAATGAAAAAATGAATTTAACAGCCATTACAGAAGAAAAAGAAGTTTATTTGAAACATTTCTATGATTCTGTTTCGTTGGCATTCTTTGAAGACTTTGCCAGTGACAAAGCCATTTGTGATGTTGGCGCAGGCGCAGGATTTCCAAGTATTCCTTTGAAAATTGTTTTTCCTTCATTAAATGTCACAATTGTTGACTCTTTAAATAAACGAATTACTTTCCTAACAGAGTTGGTGAATCAACTAGGTTTGGCTAATGTTTCTTTGTATCATGATCGTGCAGAAACATTTGGTCAAAAAGCAGAATTTCGTGGCGCGTTTGATTACGTTACAGCGCGAGCAGTTGCACGATTAAATGTTTTAAGTGAACTGTGTTTACCCTTAGTTAAAAAAGAAGGCTATTTTTTAGCCTTAAAAGCATCGAAAAGCGAAGAAGAAATTAATGAAGCAAAACCTGCAATCGCTACATTAGGCGGTCAATTTCAGAAAGAAGTTGGTTTTACTTTGCCGATTACGGCAGACGAACGCCACATTGTCGTGATTCAAAAGAAAAAAGAAACCCCTAAAAAATATCCCAGAAAACCTGGATTACCAAATAAACAACCGATTAAATAAGATGGAGGCACACACATGACACGAATTATTTCTGTAGCGAACCAAAAAGGCGGCGTTGGTAAAACAACGACCACTGTAAATTTAGGCGCATGTTTAGCAAACTTAGGCAAAAAAGTCTTACTGATCGACATTGATGCACAAGGAAATGCTACCAGTGGCATGGGTGTCCCTAAACCAGATGTCGCACACGATGTGTATGATGTCCTTGTAAATGAAGAACCAATCACTAGCGTGGTTCAACATACCAGCCGTGAAAATTTAGATATTGTCCCTGCAACTATTCAATTAGCAGGCGCTGAAATTGAATTAACTTCAATGATGGCTCGAGAATCGCGCTTGAAATTAGCAATTGATGAAGTAAGAGACATGTATGATTTCGTTTTAATTGATTGCCCGCCTTCTCTAGGGCATTTAACAATCAATGCTTTTACAGCAAGTGATTCGATTCTAATTCCTGTTCAATGTGAATATTACGCATTAGAAGGCTTGAGTCAATTGCTAAATACGATTCGCTTGGTTCAAAAACATTTTAACCCTGAATTGAAAATTGAAGGGGTCTTGTTAACCATGTACGATGCTCGGACCAATTTAGGTGCCGAAGTCGTTGAAGAAGTCCGTAAATATTTCCGTGAAAAAGTCTATGATACGATTATTCCAAGAAATGTCCGTTTATCCGAAGCACCAAGTCATGGTTTACCAATCATTGACTATGATATTCGCTCAAAAGGTGCCGAAGTGTATCAAGCACTAGCAAAGGAAGTGTTGGAGAATGAATAAAGGCAAAGGTTTAGGCAGAGGCATCGATGCCTTGTTTCAAGATATCGCAAAGCTAGAAGATGTCGACGTTAAGAACGAACAAGTGACAGAAATTCTATTAAACGAACTTCGTCCCAATCCTTACCAACCGCGGAAAACATTTGATGAAACCTCTTTACAAGAACTTGCAAACTCGATTCTACATTCCGGTGTGTTTCAACCGATTATTGTTCGTAAATCGGCAGTTAAAGGCTATGAAATTATTGCAGGTGAGCGTCGGTTCCGGGCTTCTAAATTAGCCGGCAAAGAAAAAATTCCCGCAATTATTCGCGAATTTGATGAAGAATCCATGATGCAAGTTGCTGTTTTGGAAAACTTACAAAGGGAAGATTTAAATCCGCTAGAAGAAGCAGAAGCCTATGAAATGCTAATGAAAAATTTGAAATTAACACAAGCGGAAGTCGCAGAACGTTTGGGCAAAAGTCGCCCGTATATTGCCAATTATTTACGATTGCTAACCTTACCAGATGCGGTCAAAGCAATGGTTCAAAAACAAAGCATGTCAATGGGTCAAGCACGGACGTTATTAGGCTTGAAGAACAAAGAACAGCTATTGCCATTAGCTAATCGTTGTATTAAAGACAATTTAACGGTTCGACAATTAGAACAACTTGTCGCTGAATTAAACGAAACACAAGGCAAAAAGGGCAAAAAAGCGAAAAAAGCCATCAAAGAAAAACCCATTTATATTCGTGAAAGTGAAGACCGCTTAATGGATAAATTTGGGACAACCGTAGCGATTCAAGAAAAAGAAGGCAAAGGAAAAATTGAAATTGAGTACTTGTCCTCTTCGGATTTGGCTAGAATTTTAGATATTTTAGATATTCATTTTGACGAGGAATAAAAAGCAAAGTGAGAAAGTAAGACAGAAAGTCACAAATCCTTTTGCTAGTTTCGTTAAAAAATGGTATTGTAATCATGGTATTTTTATATAAGTAAGAGAAGAAAGAAGGCTTGGAACATGTATGATTTAGGCGATATTGTCGAAATGAAAAAGCCGCATGCTTGCCAAGCAAATCGTTGGCAAATCATTCGCATGGGCGCTGATATCAAAATCAAGTGCACGAATTGCGGGCATATTGTCATGATGCCGCGTCGTGATTTTACTAAAAAATTAAAAAAAGTAATCGAGAAAAAAGCAGACTAATGCTTTGATGCCTCTAATAGAAAAGAGAATAGACTGAGAGAAAGAGTGGAAAACAAATGGCACTAACAGCTGGAATTGTCGGCTTACCAAACGTTGGTAAATCGACCCTATTTAACGCAATTACAAAAGCAGGAGCAGAAGCTGCAAATTATCCCTTTGCAACGATTGATCCGAACGTCGGCATGGTTGAAGTACCAGATGCCCGTTTACAACGCTTGACAGAACTAGTAAAACCGAAAAAAACAGTTCCCACAACGTTTGAATTTACAGACATCGCCGGAATTGTTAAAGGTGCCAGCAAAGGAGAAGGGCTGGGAAATCAGTTTTTAAGTCACATTCGTCAAGTAGATGCAATCTGTCACGTGGTTCGTTGTTTTGATGACGAAAATATCATGCGTGAACAAAATCGGGATGCGGATTTCGTTGATCCTTTAGCAGACATTGATACAATTAATTTAGAGCTAATTTTAGCAGATTTAGATTCAATCAATAAGCGCTATACTCGCGTGGCTAAAATGGCGAAAGCAAAAGATAAAGAAGCGGTGGAAGAATTAGCTGTTTTAGACAAAATTAAACCAGTTTTAGAAGAAGGGTTATCTGCTCGTACGATTGAATTTACGCCAGAAGAAGAGAAAATTGTTAAATCTCTTTTCTTATTAACCACAAAGCCGGTCCTTTATGTAGCAAATGTTTCAGAAGATGAAGTGGCAGATCCAGACAACAATGAGTATGTACAACAAGTTCGTAATTTTGCAACCAGTGAAAATGCGGAAGTAATCGTAGTTAGTGCGCGAGCAGAAGAAGAAATTGCTGAATTGGATTCTGAAGAAGACAAGGCTGAATTTTTAGAAGCAATGGGCATTGAACAATCTGGCTTAGATCAATTGATTCGTGCGGCGTACGATTTGTTAGGCTTAGCTACCTACTTTACAGCTGGTGAACAAGAAGTTCGTGCGTGGACGTTCCGTAAGGGAATCAAGGCACCTCAAGCAGCTGGGATTATCCACAGTGACTTTGAACGAGGCTTCATTCGTGCGGAAACAGTTTCTTATGAAGACCTAGATAAATATGGCAATATGCAAGCTGCCAAAGAAGCGGGCCGTGTTCGTTTAGAAGGAAAAGACTACGTCGTTCAAGATGGCGATGTTATGTTGTTCCGTTTTAACGTTTAAAAAAATGTGCCCAACAAGCAATTTGTTTTGGGCTAAGCCCACATATTTAAGGCCATTCAGCCGTTTAGAAAGAGGTTCCCTCTACATGAGGGTGAGGAGGATACAACTATGGAAGCAGAAGCATTACGAGCAATCGTGGCTGAGAATCGTCAATTAGAACAGAATTTGACTAAAAGAAATGAACAATACATTTTTGACTTAAAAAAATCATTAAAAGCGGCTAATTTATCTGAAGAAGAGCTAGCATTGGCTCTACACGGTATTTTACCAGAATTAGTAGCCGGTCAAAAAACAGGTAAAACAGCCCGTCAGTTATTTGGCACTGTTTCAGAACGGACGGAAGCAATTTTAAATAAACCAGCAGAAGTCAAAGAACCAGCGGGCTGGATGATTTGGCTCGACAATACCTTACTATTACTTGGTTTATTAACAATCATGTTAGCGGCGATGTCTCTATTTTCAAAAGGAACCGCACAACCTCTCGGATTAACCACATATATCTTAGGTGCGATGGCTGGGGGTTATGTTTTCTATCTAATGCACAAATATGTTTACCGTTTTGATCGTCAAGGTGGCGACAAAAGCAAACGTCCTGGTTGGTTAAAAACGACCGCCATTCTATTTGGTGGGATGTTCTTGTGGATTGCAGTTTTTGCCGGTTCAGCGATGCTGCCACCAGTGATCAATCCCATTTTAGATCCGATGATTGCTTTAGTAATCGGTGCGTTAGCCTTTGTAGCACGCTATTTCTTCAAGAAAAAATACAATATTCAAGGTAGTTTCATGACACGTCAATAAACGGCGCGCGCTCAATTGTGAATGCGCTCGGCTGACGCAGAAACTGCAACAAGCAAAGTCGCTCTCTCAATAGAGCGTTTTAACAGTTAAAGCCTGGGGGATTAGTCGAAAAAACTAGTGTCCCAGGCTTCTGTTTTCAGAAGTTTGCTAAAGAAAGGAGCCTCTTATGGGACAACAAGTGAAGTCTTGGTGCCGTCAACACGAGCGGCTACTCATTTTTATTAGTTTTCTCTTATTAAGTGGACTTTCTCTCTATTTTGTCTATTTTCAAGAGAATTTTTTACGAGCAAGTGATTTTCGCTTTCATCAAAATCGGGTGGAAGGTCTCGCATTAGCAATTAAAAACAACGACTGGTTTCCTAAAATCAATTATTTTTTCTTGGGAGGCTATGGCTATGCCTCTAGTTTGTTTTATCCAGATGCGTATCTTTATTTACCTGCGCTTTTGCGTGTTCTGGGGCTTTCCTTTGTCGCTAGTATGGCGATTTTTGTGTTTGCAGTAAACTTGGCAACATTTAGTCTTACTTATTATGCAGGCCGATTAATGGCGCTCTCTAAAAAAAGAAGCTATCTCTTTGCCATTTTGTATGGCTTATCTATTTACCGCATGCAAGACTTGTTTAATCGCCAAGCGTTAGGAGAATTTTTGGCGCTAAGTTTTTTTCCGTTGGTCTTAGCGAGCCTGTTTTTATTACGAAAGGGAATCACGAAATATTGGCCGTTGTTAACGCTGGCGATGACTGGCATTGGGTTGGCTCACTTTATTTCTATTGAAATGGTTTCTATTTGGATTGGGTTATACATTCTGTTTTATTGGCAGCAGTTTTTTAAAAAGGAGGTCCTGTGGGCATTAGCGAAGGCTGCAGGTCTGACGCTGCTTTGGCTGGCCTTTTATCTTTTACCAGTTGCTGAACAAATGAAAAATCAAGTGTTTAAAGTTACCTCCAATCCACTCACTTATATTTCCGAAAGAAGTTATCCCATTGTTTCTCTTTTCATTAATAGTTTAAAGAGCAGTGTTTTTCACGCGAAAACAGCGAATCTAGGAACCCTTTTGTTTGTAGGGCTTGTTGTAGCAGTGGTTTCGCTTGCCAGCAAAAAAATTCAGAACAAACGGTTTATTGGTTTGACGCTGGTACTCTTATTGATGGTTACCACGCTTTTTCCTTGGCACTGGCTGAACCACACGCCTTTAAATACGATTCAGTTTCCTTGGCGGTTTTTAGGGATTCTTTCTGTAATGCTCGCTTTTTTCATTGCACAAGACGAATGGGGCGTTTTCCGTAAATCTTGGACCGTGGCTTTGTTGGTTTTCCTTGCCATCAGCAATTTGGGCATTTATCAATATCAAAGTATTCAGTCACAACAAGGCCACCTGTTAACAAAAGCTGAGTATGAGCAACCAACGCCTTTTTATATCGGTGCGGGCCATGAATATTTGCCAGATGAAATCAATTATCAGGAATTATTGAAACAGAAAAAACGACAACTTGATTATTCGGCAGAACAAGTAACCATTACAAACGTTAGAATGCCTTATGGGAAAATTTCATTTGACTACCAAGTGGTGAATCAATCAGCGAAGGTGACCGTTCCTTTTATTTATTACTTAGGCTATCAAGCCACGATTCAAATGAAAAACCAAACGGGCGCTAAAAAAATGAACCTAACCAATCAAGGAGGCTTAGCCGCTCTTTCTTTATCTGGTACAGGACATGTCGACATCCGTTACCAAAGAACAAAAGTGCAAAAAATAGGGACAATGATGACCTTGCTTTCTGTTGGTGGTTTTGGATTTAGCCGATTTTTACAACAAAAAAAGAAACACAAGATAAAAGAACAACGATGAAAGTAGGACCTTAATTAGGAAGAGTTGAATAAAGGACAAACCGATTTCGGCATTTTGTCCTTTATTCCTCATTGATTATTTAAACAAATCTAGTTGACTTCCTTAGTATTATCTGTTATTTTCATATATAAAATTAAGTCGAGGAGTGGACAAAAAAATGTCAAATTGGGAAACAAAATTTGCGAAAAAAGGTCTTACATTTGATGATGTGCTATTAATCCCTGCAGAAAGCCATGTCTTACCAAATGATGTAGACATGAGTGTACAATTAGCTAAAAATATCAAGTTAAATATTCCATTGATGAGTGCCAGTATGGATACTGTTACAGATAGTAATATGGCAATTGCGATGGCTCGTCAAGGTGGACTAGGTGTCGTACATAAAAATATGACTGTCGCCCAACAAGCAGACGAAGTACGTAAAGTCAAACGTTCTGAAAGCGGCGTTATCATTGATCCATTCTTTCTAACACCAACAAACTTAGTAGCGGATGCAGAAGAATTAATGAGTCGTTACCGTATTAGCGGTGTGCCAATTGTAGAAACAATGGAAAACCGTAAATTAGTCGGAATTATTACAAACCGTGATATGCGTTTTGTAACGGACTACCAAATCAAAATTGAAGAAGTCATGACAAAAGATCATTTAGTCACTGCGCCAGTTGGCACATCTTTAAAAGATGCAGAAAAAATCTTACAAAAACATAAAATCGAAAAATTACCAATCGTTGATGAAGCAGGTCGCTTAAGTGGCTTAATTACAATTAAAGACATTGAAAAAGTGATTGAATTCCCAAATGCTGCCAAAGACGAACACGGTCGTTTACTTGTGGCGGCAGCAGTCGGTGTCACTAGTGATACGTTCGAACGTGCGGAAGCATTATTAGAAGCAGGTGCCGATGCGATTGTTATCGATACTGCACATGGCCATAGTGCCGGCGTTATTCGCAAAATTAAAGAAATTCGTGAAACGTTCCCTGAAGCAACATTAATTGCTGGTAATGTTGCCACTGCTGAAGCAACCAAAGCATTGTATGATGTCGGCGTGGACGTTGTCAAAGTTGGTATTGGACCTGGTTCAATTTGTACAACACGTGTCGTTGCTGGTGTTGGTGTTCCTCAATTAACAGCGATTTATGATGCTGCTTCTGTAGCTAGAGAATATGGTAAAGCAATTATCGCTGATGGCGGTATTAAATATTCTGGTGATATCGTGAAAGCCTTAGCTGCTGGTGGACATGCTGTAATGCTAGGAAGTATGTTAGCAGGTACAGATGAATCTCCAGGCGAATTTGAAATTTATCAAGGCCGTCGTTTCAAAACTTACCGTGGCATGGGCTCATTGGGTGCAATGGAAAAAGGATCAAGTGATCGTTACTTCCAAGGAAGTGTCAATGAAGCAAACAAATTAGTGCCAGAAGGAATCGAAGGACGTGTCGCCTACAAAGGAAGCGTTTCTGATATTGTCTTCCAATTAATCGGTGGCTTGAAATCAGGGATGGGTTACGTCGGTGCAGCAGACCTGAAAGCGTTGCGTGAAGAAGCACAATTTGTTCAAATGAGTGGTAACGGATTGAAAGAATCACATCCACATGACGTTCAAATCACAAAAGAAGCACCAAACTATTCTGTTCAATAAAATAAAAGCTGATTTTTTTGAAATTTAAAAGAGGCAGACGTCATTTCGACGTCTGCCTCTTTTTCTGTAGAATGAAGGAGTTGCTTCTGTTTCCACCGTTTATCAGGCTCCTTTTTCTGTAGAATAAAAGCCGTTATCTGATATCAGACAACGACCTTCATCTTCCCTTTATTTAATAACTGTTAGGTTACCCATGTAAGGAACTAGGACTTCTGGTACAGTCACAGAGCCATCTTCGTTTTGGTAGTTTTCTAAAATAGCAGCGACTGTCCGTCCCACGGCTAAACCAGAACCATTGAGTGTATGCGCATATTGGACTTTATCATTTTCATCACGGTAACGAATCATCGCACGGCGCGCTTGGAAATCTTCACAGTTTGAGCATGAACTGATTTCACGGTATGTCTCTTGAGCGGGAATCCAAACTTCCAAGTCATAAGTTTTCGCAGCTGAGAAGCCCATGTCACCTGTTGAAAGAGCCATGACACGGTAAGGTAATCCCAGTTTTTGCAGAATTTCTTCGGCATTATTCGTCATTTTTTCTAATTCCTCATAAGAATGCTCTGCATCACTAAATTTAACCATTTCGACTTTATTAAATTGGTGTAAACGAATTAACCCACGTGTGTCACGACCAGCGCTACCAGCTTCAGAACGGAAAGAAGGGCTCAAGGCCGTAAAGTAAATTGGTAAATCCTTGCCATCTAAAATTTCATTGTTGTAGTAATTGGTTAGAGGGACTTCCGCCGTTGGGATTAACGTTAAATCCGTATCTTGTAATTGGAAGACATCTTCTTTAAATTTAGGAAATTGGCCAGTTCCGAACATGGCGGTGTCATTAACGATATAAGGCGTAATCATTTCTGTATAGCCATGTTCATAAACATGTAAATCTAACATGAAGTTGTATAACGCACGTTCTAAGCGAGCACCTAGGCCTTTGTAATAAACAAAACGGCTACCAGCTACTTTGGCACCACGTTCAAAATCTAGAATGCCTAAGTTTTCAGCGACTTCCCAGTGTGGTTTTGGTTCAAAAGCAAAAGTTCTTGGTTCACTCCAACGACGTACTTCTACATTTTCTTCTTCACCAGCACCAACAGGCACAGAATCATCTGGCAAGTTCGGTAAAGTAGTTGTGATCCCACGTAGCTCTTCGTCAATAGCATTAATTTCTGCATCTAACGCTTTAATATTACCGCCGACTTCTTTCATTTCCGCGATTTTGGCCGTTGCATCTTCTTTGTTCCGTTTTAATTGAGCAATTTCAGCAGACACATCGTTCCGGTATTTTTTCATTTCTTCGACTTTGACTAATAAATCACGGCGACTTTCATCTAAACGCAGAAATTCCACTAAGATTTCTTCTTTCACACCACGGGTTTGTAGCTTTGCTTTTACTTCGTCAAAATTTTGACGCATCATTTTTACATCTAACATATTTTTTCCTCCTTAAAATTAGTACATAATCAATAATAACTGTTGTAGAAAACAACAAAAAAGCCATCTCACCCCAAAAATAAATATTCTTGGGACGAAATGACTGGAAATCTCGCGGTACCACCCAAGTTCAGTAATGTTACTGCCCTTGATTTGCAGATAACGGCTGCAGACCGTTCCAACTTATTTCGCTGGACACCTGGAAGAGACGGACTTCTTTATAGATGAATGTTTGCTCGCACCCCCGCAAACTCTCTGGAATTCAGTGCCATAAATACTTTTTCTCTTAGTTTTCTCTTTTCTATAGAATACCGAAAAAGTTCAGGGATGTCAATTAACTCTCTGATTTCTTGTTGGTACGCTGTAAGGGTAGATGAATAATAAAGGAAGTCCACTTTTGATCAGACTTCGCATAAATATATCCACCATGTAAAGCGACAATACTTTGTGCAATAGCCAGACCTAAACCAGTACCACCCGTTTCTTGTGATCGGGATTCTTCGACACGATAGAAGCGGTCAAATAACTGATCTAAAGAATGTTTAGGGATAGCTGGTCCATCATTGCGAACAGCGATAATTGCTTCGGTGCCGACTTTGTCTACTTCCATTACAATATGATGGCCGCCTTTGCCATATTTCAAAGCGTTTGAAAGAAGGTTGTTAAAGACTCGGACTAGTTTTTCCGTATCGCCTTCCATCATTAAAGAAGCTGGATTGGCTTTTACTTGGATTTGCATATTAATCTTTTTCGCTTCCAATTCAAAATCGGCAGCAAGCTGTTCAATTAATTGTGCCATATCAAAAGTCGTCGTATGAATCGGTACACTTGGTTGACGGACTTTTGTATATTCAAAAAGATCATCAACTAATAATTTCATTTGTTTCGCTTTGACGTAAGCGGTATGCGTATATTTCAGTAAATCTTCTTGGCTATGAAATTGACGATCTTCAATCAATCCCAGATAACCAATAATAGAAGTTAACGGTGTCCGAATATCATGACTGACATTCGTAATTAATTCATCTTTTGATTTTTCAATTCGCCGTTCATCTTCAATGGCTGCGACAGTACTATCCACCAGACCGTTAATACTCGTCACGACTTTTGCTAAATCACCACTTAATTCAAACGGAATGCGGTGATTGTAATTACCATCAGCGATGTAATGTAACTCACTGATAATATGACGCAATTGCATTTGATGGTAGCGACGAATTAAGCGCCAATAGAGAACAGCTGCATCTACTAAAAAGAAAATAGGTAAGACAAATTTATTCCAGCTCCAAAACAAATCAGTATTTAATTCTTTAGCGACCGCATCCTTAGTGGCCCAGATGACACCAGCTAAGGGCGAGTTTTCACTAAGTAGTTGTCCTAAAAGGAACATAATTGAGACATTTAATAGTAGTAATAAAACAATTGTCACAATTGCTTCTGCTAATAACTCGCTGATTTCTTTAGAAGTTAAGGTAATTCGTTTTTGTTTTTCAATCTTTTTAGGTTTAACGAGCATCGATCTTATATCCAACTCCCCACACTGTTTGAATGACTTTTTCTCCACCAGTTGCTTCTTCAATTTTATCTCTTAAATGACTGACGTGAACCATCACGGTTTTAGCAGAAACAATACTTTCTTGTTGCCACACACGCTCAAAAATTTCATCCGCACTAAACACACGATTTGGATGACTAGCTAATAGATAGAGGATACCAAACTCAAGAGCGGTTAATTGAATTTCTTTTCCTTCTATTGTTTTGACTTCGTGAGAGTCCTTATTAATCATTAATGGGCCGACTTCTAATTCATCGGGTTCTTCTTTGGTTAATTGCATTTGGCTTCTACGTAAAATAGACTTCACCCGAGCCATTACTTCTAAAGGATTAAAAGGCTTGGTGACATAATCGTCTGCACCAGCAACTAAGCCTTTGATTTTATCCATATCGGTTGTTTTTGCTGTTAACATAATAATTGGAATTTGCGATTCTTTTCGAAGTTCTTTCACTACTTCCATTCCATCCATGATTGGCATCATAATGTCCAAGATTAATAAATCGATATCTGGTGTTGTGTGCAATTTGGATAACGCTTCTTTTCCATCATAAGCTTTCACGACTTCGTATCCTTCATTATGAATATAAATACTCAATAGTTCTACAATTTCTTTATCATCATCTGCAACTAAAATTTTCATAAGCGTTCATTTCCTCCATATATAAAAAAATCTCTTTTCCATATTTTAACAAATAATTGCTAAAAAGGACAAAATCCTTGATATATTACGATAAATTTAGAAGATTTTGCTAAAAGTTAATAAACTATAGCCAAAAAAGGATGAAAGGGGGTAAAAAACGAACGAAAATACCTATACCAATCATAATAATCGGTATTGAAAAAAAGTTTAAAAAAAGTGAAAATAATGATTGACCAATGCTTGAAATCTTGGTATATTATTACATGTCGCAAGGCGAGTCACACAGCTGAGCGATTCAGAAATCAATAATTAAATAACAATTCTTGATTTCAAATCTCTCGAAAAAAGTTTGAAAAAACAACAAAAAAGTTGTTGACAA
>OIEK01000110.1_pt1 | contig 42312 bp, 42 predicted proteins | sample 1581821 | NCBI WGS metagenome assembly OIEK01 (sample SAMN03281017, study PRJEB24777) | human gut metagenome | isolation source: fecal sample PR221 from 1 month old male Chinese infant, caesarean... | reverse complement strand
TTTTTTTGTTTATTTTTCAGTTACTTTTCCATTTACATCTCGTTCTACTTGCATGTCTGTGATGGCTAAATAACCTAAGTCTTTGACAATTGTCTTTTGAACATCATCGGTGACCATATAGTCTAAGAAGGCTTTTACTTCTTTATTAGGCTCCCCTTTTGTATACATATGTTCATAAGACCAGATTTTCCATGAATTGTCTTTCACGTGTTCTTCTTTTGGTTCAACACCATCAATGCTTAAGGCAACGGTGGAATCATCCATATAAGAAAAAGCTAAATAGCTGATTGCTCCTGGTGTTTGTTCAACAATTTTACGAACTGTTCCCGAAGAATCTTGTTCTTGTGATTGAACTGGTTTAGCTCCATCTAAGCCCCATTTTTCAAATGTTGCTCGGGTGCCACTTCCGTTTGCGCGGTTTATTACGACGATTTCTTGATCTTTGCCGCCCACTTCTTTCCAGTTTTTGACTTTGCCAGTAAAGACATCAATCAATTGTTGCTTTGTTAAATTCTTCACGCCGACTTCTTTGTTGACCACTGGTCCCATACCGACCACGGCCACCCGATGATCGACTAATTTAGAGGCATCCACGCCATCTTTCTCTTCGGCAAACACATCGGAATTTCCAATGGTCACTGCGCCATCTGCAACTTGCGAAAGTCCTGTTCCGCTGCCGCCACCTTGGACAGAAACTGTATAATTAGGATGTTCTTGTGTAAATTGATCTTTCGCAGCATCTACTAACGGTTGTAAAGCGGTGGAACCAACAGCGACAATTTTAACTGGTTTGTTACTATCCGCTTCGCTGGATTTTTCAGTTGTGCCTCCTTGAGCTCCGCACCCAGTTAATAATAACCCTAGACTCAGCATAGTTGCTGCAATTACACGTTTTTTCATCTTTGCACTTCCTTTTCAATTAGTTACAAGTTTAGTCTACCAAGACTCTGTTAATTCTGTTTCAATTAAATGTAAATAAAAGGTAAAGGTGTGTAAAGAATCTATAAAGGCTAGCGCGTTACGCGTTGTGTCGCCATGTAATGTGCGATTCGTTCCATGGCCGTTGTTAATTTATCCATATCGGACGCATAACTAATTCGGACGTATCCTTCTGCTTCTGGACCAAAAGAAATACCTGGAATCAACGCTACTGCTTCTTTTTGCGCTAAATCAATACAAAATTTCATAGAATCTTGTTCATAACCAGTAGGAATCTTAGCAAAAATATAAAAGGCGCCATTTGGACGCGCAACCTCAAACCCCAATTGAGTCATCTGTTCATAAACAAAATCGCGCCGTTTCCGATACTCTTCTTTCATAATTTCAGCATCATGCATTCCTTCGATTAAGGCACGAACAGCCGCTTTTTGAGACACTGTTGCAGCCGCAGTAACTAAATACTGATGAACTTTAATGATCTCCGCTGTTAAAATCGCTGGTGCAAAAATAAAGCCAATCCGCCAGCCTGTCATGGCATGTGATTTCGACAAACCGTTAATTAAAATCGTTTGGTCACGTAACATTTCAGCAATCGAAACATGACTCTCATCATAAGTTAACTCACTATAAATTTCATCACTAATCACAAAAATGTCGTATTTTTTTAGAACATCAGCAATTGCTTGCAACTCTTGGCGGTTATAGGTGACACCAGTTGGGTTGCTAGGATAATTTAAAATAATTGCTTTGACTTGTTCCCCATGCTCGGCCATTGCCGCTTCAATCATTTCAGGGGTCAAGACAAAATCATTGTCTCGTGTATCCAAATATACCGGTTCCGCCCCCGCCAATGTAATAATTGGTTCATACCCTGGGTAAATAGGTGCTGGCAATAGCACTTTGTCACCTTGTTCTAAAATTGCTAATAACGAAGCTGAAATCGCTTCTGTTGCTCCAACTGTTACTAAAATTTCTGTCCCAGGCTGGTAAGTCAAATGGTACTTTTCTTTCATAAAATAAGCGGCTGCTTCACGGACATCTAATAAACCAGACATCCCTGTATAATGAGAAAAATTCGCATCAATTGCTTCTTTGGCTGCTTTTTTGACATGCTCAGGTGTGTTAAAATCCGGCTCTCCTAGCGTTAATTTTAAAATACCTTCAATTCCTGAGACTTGTTCGTCAAATTGACGAATTAAAGAAACAGCAATTTTATTTACTTGACGATTAAAACGATTGGTTAAATCCATTTAGCTTCACTCCTTCAGTTGACGTTATAGTAGCACAAATTGACCGTAAAATGAATGATTTTCTCATTGTTTCGCTAGATTTTTATTATAAATATCTCAAAAAAACGACAGAGAAGAAAATAGGAGAACTTTGTCCTTTTCAACAAAGTTCTCCTATTTATTTATTTTTCGAAACGCCATGTCCGAATTTCAAACGGACGTAATGGTGCATCGATTTCTATCGCTGGTGTCAACGGTTCTTCTAATACATTTGTTAAACAAGTCGCTGGTTGTGTCTCTTTGTGAAGTTCACAAGGAATATTTTGCGCTGTTAGATTAAAGCCACGAACGACTAAATGATTCGTTTGCTCTTGACGTTTAACGGCTGTCCAACCAATTGGTCCTTCTGCCGTTGTCAAGTAGACATGGTTCGGTGCTAGTTTACCTTCATGACGCGCAGTAGTAGCTGCAGTAAAAGGAATTTGTGCACTATAGGCTTGTTGATACGTAGCAAAGCGTTCTTCTGGTTTTCCATGCAATGACAAACCATATTTAAAGGTATATTCTCCTTGGCATTGTGCTTCTGGTGTCGCAAAATAGCCCCAATCACCTAGTTCGCCAACACAACGAATTAATGTGACCGCAATGGTTCCATCTGCCAAGACTTCATACTCATTTAAGCCTTCATTGAAGATAGTCACGCCTTTGTTTTGGTCATGAACATTCACAAACGCTTGTTGGTGCTGCGGGTTTGTTGGATTTTCCCATGTGTCGCTTACTTGATTTGGTCGTGTCACGACTTCATAAATACTATCCGCTTCGTGTGTTTCTGTGACCATGCCAGTTGGGAAAAGCACGCGTAAACGATGATCTTTGATTTGATTATTAATGGTTGTTTCAAAGAACAATTGGTTACTTTCTTTGATCATTGTAACCGCTGTCGTTATTTCGAACGGGCGAAGCGTCGTTGAACGTTGTGCTTGGCGTTCTCTAAACTCACGAACAGCCTTTTGTTCTTCTTCTAATCGTTCATCTGCTGAAACTGGTAACATGACAGTTTGTTTAATTTGATAACTTGCTTTTACAGGGGAATTTTCTTTATTCGTGATTTCAGCCGTTACATTTTCAGTTGTAATTCCTTGGTCTTCGGTCGGTTTGAAAAAGATATATTCATTCCCAATATCGCCAGTATCTTCAAATGTTAACAATTTTGAAAATGTTTCTCCTGTTTTTTTGTCAGCAATGGTTAAGCTACCATTGTTTTCAATTTTCACTTGAATAAATTCGTTTTCCATTTCATTTATTGCTGGTTGAGCCAAAAGACTTCCTTCAAAAGCTTTCGTTTCTCCTTGAATCAATGCAAAGCTATCCCAAGAGAATGGCGCCATTTCTTTGACAGATAATTCGACCGTTAAGTATTTAGCCATGTACGGTTGGCGGAAAGCATCTTTAGGTAAATCGTAACCAAAATGAACATCTTCTTTGACAATACGGCTTGCAACGGCTTTTCCAGTTGGATCAATCACTTGATAATCTGGGGTGGCTTTTTGTTTTAATTCATGATAAAGATCTTCAGGTTTTCCTGTATAAAATGGCAATCGTTCAATCTCCACTTCCACAGTGACAACCTCCGTTTTCTGATAGCCACTAGTATTAAATAAAACAAACGGGTGCGCTTTTTCTGGGAAAACACTTGTATCAATTGCTTCTGTTAATTGTCGTGTTGCTTCATCTGCTAAGAAATGCCCGACATCATTGGCATTTTCAAAGCGAGTCATCATGCCTCGGTGAACCTCGTCGACAGAACAGCCACAAATACTATCGTGCGGAATGGTTTTGAAGCAATGATTTTCCAAGCATAATCAAATTGGTCATGTGGGTAGTCGCCAGTTACTTCGTAAGCCATTGCTGCTAAAGGTTCTGCGATATTTCTAATTGGCGTTGGACTTTGTGTTCCACTGTTTAAATAGACGCGAGCAGAAGAAGTATTGGCTAATGTGTACCAGCCATCCGTTTCTTGACTCGTTAATTCGCCTGTTACTGTTCCTAAATCTTCTGGTAACTCCTCTTGAACAGCTTTCAAATAGTCATCGAAATTGGAATGAATAAATTCATATTCTGGGAATAGTTCATTGGCTAAAGCGATGGCCTTAGTAATATCTCTTTGCACCGGTTGGTGGTCGACCCCATTCATCATCAATAAATGGTTTGTGGAAGCGTAACGTTCCACATCAGCCAATTTTTGTTTCCAAAAAGCGATTGCCGCTTCTTTTTCTGAAGGAATTTCGTTCCCATTACTATACCAGTTAGCAAAAAGCAAGCCGAAAATTTTCGTTTGATCAGGACCTTCCCACCACATTTCAGAATATTGTGAGCTATAGTCGCTTTCTAAGACTTGGTTATCAAAGCCAATCGGTTTCACCCCGCGTCCAAAGGCAGCCGCAGGCAGATTTGCTAATTGCATCATTTGAGGCGTTTGACCCATATTCCCAAATGTATCCGGGAAGTAACCTAATTGAACTGGTGCTCCCCATTTTTGACTTTCTAAATGCCCAATCAGCATGTTTCGAACATTGGATTCAGAGCTAATTAAAAAGTCATCTTGTAAAATATAAAATGGTCCGATTTTTAGTTTGCCTGCTTGGACAGCTTTTTTTACAGCTTCTTTTTTCTCTGGGCGAACTTGTAAATAGTCGTCTAAGATAATCGTTTGTCCATCTAAATGGAAACTGTTAAACTCTGGATCATTTTCAATTAAATCTAATACATTATCCACTAATTCAATTAAGCGCATATGATGTTCTTCATAAGGAAGATACCATTCACGATCCCAATGACTATGTGAAACAATATAGACTTTTTTCTTTGTCATCACTTTTCCTCCTATTTTTCCACTCGGATGTCAAAATAATCCATAACTAATTCACAAAACATCATATTAGCCCATGAAAACCATTCTCTTGTATAATTTTCAGGATTATCTACGTCAAAACCTTCATGCATCAAATGAGTCCCCGCATCTGTGGCAACTAATAAATCTAAAATCCGTTCTTTTTCAGCTTTATCTTTGGTTGTCATTCCTTCCATTGCTAAAGCAATCGGCCACACGTAATTTTCTGGTGTATGCGAGCTACCAATCCCTTTCGCGTATTTGCCTTCATAGAAGTAAGGATTTTCTTTACTTAATAAGGTTTGACGCGTTGTTAAATATTGTTCATCCTCTGTTGAACAATAACCCAGATAAGGGGCTGCTACTAAATTGGGAACATTACTGTCATCCATCACGCTTGCATTGCCTAAGCCATCCACTTCATACGCATAAATCGTTTCGTTATTTTGATTTTTTGTTCGTCCAAATGTTTGGATGCCTTCTTCAATCTCTTCTTGTAATTTTTTAGCAATCGCCACAATCGTAGCATCTTCTAAAACATCAGAGAAAATTTCTTGAATATAGCCTAAAATTACGACTGCAAACATGTTAGAAGGAACTAAGTAACCATATTGGCAGGCATCATCACTAGGACGGAAGCCTGACCATGTCATCCCTGTTTTGCCAACTGGTGTTCCTTTCCCTGCTTCAACCAACGTATCTTCTTGACGCCACGTATCTCGTTCAAATAAATAAGGTGACTGTGCGTGATCTTGTTCTGTTGTGAAAACGTTGAGAATTTTTTTGACGCCTTCCACAAAATCTGAATTAAATTGTTCGGTCATCCCAGTATTTTTATAAAGTAAATAGGCTAATTGGACCGGGTAACATAATGAATCAATTTCATATTTCCGTTCCCAAATCCAGCCATTCATTTCGGTCTTATCAGTTTGATGGCCTGCATGATTATCTGTTTCATTAAACGCATTGGCATAAGGATCAATGCAAATATAACGAAACTGGCGCTTAACCAACCCAGCAATCATTTGAGCAAGGTCTTCGTCTTCTTTCGCAATCACTAAATAGGGACGAACTTGTGCTGTTGAGTCTCTCAACCACATTGCTGGAATATCGCCTGTTAATAAAAAGGTAGTACCATCTTCTTGACGTTTCACTGTTGTTAGTAAAGTATTGGCAAAGGCCGCCTGAAAGTTTTTTGCCCAATCTTGATGTGCTTCACCGCATTTTTCTGTAATTGTCTCCATAAATGTTGCTACGGATTTTGGAACTTCTGTATAAACCATTCTCGTCACCTCTTAAATTTGATATATCATTTTACAATTGAATTATAGCGTTTACATTTCACTTTGTCTAGTGATTTCGATCATTTTTTTCATTTTAAAACCAATTAATTTATGGTAAACTATAAATAAGATATATCTTATTGTGAGGTGAAATGAATGAAGCAACCATTATATCAACAAATTATTGATTATTTACAAAATGAAATTGATTCAGGGCGATTGCCTGTTGGAGCGCAAGTGCCTACCGAAAAAGAATTATCGGCTCAGTTTAACGTCAGTAGAATTACGTCCAAACGAGCGCTAACTGAGTTGGAAACGCAAGGCGTAATCCAACGTCACCAAGGAAAAGGAAGTTTTGTTCAAGCACCAAAGCATCCTCTTCATACCTCTTTAAATAAAGTTCTTTTTTATTGCCTTTTGCAGACGATTTATCAGTAGGAAATTTCTATAGCGGTTTGGCCCCTACTATTCAAGCAGCTGGTTTAGAAGTCTTTATGACCTCGCCTAATTTTTTGAGAGAGAAAAATGCTGCGGACATTGTGAATGAGTTTGCCGGGCTTGTCTATTATGCTGCTACTAGTAATGACTACCTCGACTTATTGTTTGAGTTGGCTTTGATGAATTTTCCAGTCGTTGTCTTGGATAAAAAGATCCATGATTTACCTTTTGCAACCATTCAATCAGACAACTTTGCTGGTGGTAAAACAGCAACCGAACGCTTAATTGGCTTAGGACATACAAAAATTGGATATATCCTTTCAGGAAGTCCAGCCCTACAATCCGTTCGGCAACGTTATTTAGGTTATCTCCAAGCTTTAAAAGAAGCCAATCTGGCATTTCATACAGCAATCACGGAAACCAATCTCTTAGATGAACACAACTTTAAACAGTATTTTGAGGCGCACCAACTCACAGCCGTGGTCTGCGATAATGACTTCAGCGCGTTACATTGTTTACGAAACTGTAAAAACCTAGGTATTCATGTGCCAAAAGAATTATCGATTATTGGTTTTGACGATATTCAAGCGGCAGCATTTGTCGAACCGCCATTAACAACCATGGCACAAGACTTTAAAGAAATGGGAAAACTAGCTGGTGAAGTGTTATTACAAACGATGCAACAAGACATTCAAATCATAGAAGACATTCAAGTACCTGTCACATTAATTGAAAGAGAAACCATTTCTACTGTTTCAAAATGAGCCAAAAAAGAAGAGCGTGGGACAAAAATCACTTTGGATTTTTGCTCCACGCTCAAAAACTAATAAACGGCGGGAACAGAAGCAACTCCTTCGGAAATAAGCCGAAATTCTCCAAAAATTAAAGAACAATTTTCGGAAATTCCTTCTTATTTCTCGGAGTTAAACACTTCTGTCCCGACCTCTTCTTTTTATTCCTTAGTGCTAAATGTTTTGGTATCTACCTCTTTTTTAAACAACGCTTTTAATTCTTTGATAAAGTAGCGACCAATTGGACTGATTTCCCGATTTCTGGGAAAGAGTAAACAAATACGATTTTCCAAAGCTGGCGCCAATGGCACTAACCGAATTTCTTTCTTCGTAAAACCCGTTACGACTCCTGAACCAGAAGCATAAGCATTGGTTTCTACCAATAAATTCATCAAGGTTCCACGATCTGTAGTATGAATGACCGATTCCTGTTCAGGAATTTCAACTAAATCTTCAGAAAAATAGGAAAAATTGCTTCCTTCTTGATTAAAGCGAACTTGTGGATAGGGAACTAATTCCTCTAAATGAATTTCTTTTTGCTTGGCTAAAGGATGATGATTTCCTAAAAAAATGTGTGTATTAAAGGTACTAATTACCTCGTAGGCTAGATTAGCTTGTTCTAAATACCGTTCAATACTGACACTATTTTGTTCATTTAAATAAATAATCCCCAATTCACTGTGAAATCCTTTGACATCTTCAATTACTTTTAAGGTTGTGGTTTCAAAGACACGAAAATCTTTATATTGATCCCCATACTTTTTAAGAACTTTGGCAATTACCTCACCTAAAAAATCGTAATGTTGCGAAGAGATGGAGAATCGTTCGCTGGTCACTGTCTCGCGATAGCGATTTTCCAATAACTCCATTTGAACTAAGACTTTCTCTGCTTGTTCTAAAAAAACCATTCCTTCTTCTGTTAAAAAAGCGCCCTTATTGGTACGTAAAAAGAGGGAAATCCCTAGTTCTTCTTCTAATTCTCGAATACTATTTGACAAGCTAGGTTGTGTAATAAATAGTTTTTTGGCTGCTTCCCGAAAACTCCCATTGTTAGCTATGGCAGCAACATACTTCATTTGTTGAATATTCAACACTTTTTCCTCCACACACTAATCATTTGAAAAATAAATCTTACGCCCATTCAACGGCTGAAGGGGCCGATTGTTAAAGGCCAACATACCTTCCTTGATCTTATTTAAAAAAGCTTGATCCATTTTTTGAATGGTATCAAATACAAACCATTTCACTGGACCCTTAGTTGGCGGTGTTGTTAACGAGCCTACATAATGGTAGTGTAGACGCTCCTCTGGTAAAAAGATTGACGGATTAAACCATTGTTGGTGCGTGCCGTTTTCCCAGTCCATCGGATGATTCGCTTCTGAAAAACGATTTTCTTCCTCAGTGATGGTAAACAGGCAACCGACAACTAAATTTTCGCCAGCATCATTCATATGAACCAAATGGAATTCTAGCGGATACTGCTTTCCCGACAGCAAATGTTCGCTAGGCATATGAAAATGGATATCGGTTAAATGATACGCAACATTTTCAAACATTACGTAACTTTCCGTATTTGGTGGTACAAAATGAAACGTATTTTTGAATTCCTTTTCAGTGAATTCTTCTTTTTTATAATGAAACGTAATCTGAGAATTTACTGTCTCAGCACTTTCTTTTTCTAAAGCAATTGGCGATTGATAAGCAAACTTAGCACCTTCTGCAAACCAGTCACATAGCGTATGCCAATGTTCTGGTCCATCGTTGCCTGTATAGCTCCATTCAACGTCCATATTTTTTATTTTTTTCATACACTCTTCCTTCATTTCCACATAGTAATCAGGTAAAACTCATGTTAAAACTCTATCCTAACATCTTTTCTACGTCAAACAAAAGAACTTAGATCATTACGCTCCTCGGCAAATGACCTAAGTTCTCCTACCGTTAAATCTGGTTACTGAAAATGACACTAAAAATCAGACGACAAGAACTATCTTTAGTTCAACGGTTATTTGCCCCAGTTTTCAGGATCTTTTTTCCATTCTTGTAATAAGGTAACATCTTTTTCTTCGATATAATTTGCTTCTAATGCAGCATCAATTAAAGTTGAGTAATTGGTTAACGTTAGTAACGTCATCTGTTTATCTGCAAAATTTGCCGTTCCTTTGGGTAACTCATAAGTGAAGATTGCCGCAACGCCTAAAACCGTTGCTCCTTCACGTTCCGCCGCTTCTGCCGCTTCTAACACGCTACCGCCGGTTGAAATTAAATCCTCGATAACTACCATTTTTTGTCCTTCAGAAATTCGGCCTTCAATTTGATTCCCTTTGCCGTGATCTTTGGCTTTACTGCGGATATAAACCATTGGTAATCCTAAAATATCGGCTACCCATGCCGCATGTGGAATCCCTGCGGTAGCTGTCCCAGCAATCACTTCGACTTCTGGGAAAGTTTCTTTAATTTTTGCCGCTAAGCCTTCTGCAATTTCTTTACGCACAGCAGGATAACTCATCGTGATACGGTTATCACAATAAATCGGGCTTTTTATGCCACTAGCCCAGGTAAACGGCTCATTAGGGTTTAAAAATACCGCTTCAATATCTAATAAATCTTTGGCAATCTTTTTTGCTACTTTTGTCATGTTACTTTCCGCTCCAGTCCTTTTTTGATTTCTTGATAGGCTTCATAAGGATTTTCTGCTTGGGTAATAGGTCGGCCAACAACGATATATGTGGACCCGATTTCTCGAGCATGTTGCGGCGTAACGACCCGTTGTTGGTCACCTACTGCACTTCCTGCTGGACGAATACCAGGTGTTAAGCAAATAAACGTCTGCTTGGTTGCTTCTTGAATACCACGTGCTTCTAATGCTGAACAAACCACGCCATCCAGACCCGCTTTTTCCGCACATTTAGCATAATGAATGACACTTGTCTCTAAAGGAACGTTGATTAATTGATCATGGTGCATCTCTTCTTCACTAGTAGAAGTCAACTGGGTTACAGCAATTAACTCAGGAACCTTAGCGCCTGGCTGAGTCCCTTTGATTAGACCTTCCTTAGCTGCTTGCATCATTCGAACGCCCCCTGCTGCATGGACATTGGTAATGGCAACGCCTAATTTTGCTAAATTTGTCATCGCTTTTTCCACAGTATTCGGAATATCATGTAATTTTAAATCCAAGAAAACATCGTGTCCTTGTTCTTTAAGCCAGCGAACAATCGCTGGTCCTTCTGCGTAAAAAAGTTCCATCCCCACTTTAACAAACAAGGCTCTTCCTTAGGGAATTTTTCTAAAAAAACAGCCACTTCTTTTTGCGTGGGAAAATCTAACGCAATAATTGGTCTATCGTGCATTTTGCTGCCCCTCTCTCACTTCTTTAATTAATTGTTCCAACGATTCAATGCCTAACTCTTCCATTCGCTTAGGTAATCCGTCAATCAACTTCGGACAAATGTATGGATCTGTAAAGTTGGCCGTACCAACCCCGACAGCGCTAGCACCTGCCATGAACATTTCCAAGACATCGTCCACTGTTTGAACACCGCCCATTCCAATAATTGGCAACTGAGAAACACTGGCGACTTGTCGGATTAAGCGAATAGCAACAGGTTTAATGGCTGGGCCAGATAGTCCACCAGTTTGATTGGCTAAAATAGGTTTTCTCGTTTTTAAATCAATGCGCATCCCTAGCAATGTATTAATCATAGAAAAACCGTCTGCGCCCCCTGCTTCAATTGCTTGGGCGATCGGCACAATATCCGTTACGTTTGGTGATAGTTTAACATAAATCGGAACAGAGGCGACTTTTTTGACTGCTTGTGTTAATTGAAAAGCAACTTCTGGATCTGTACCAAAAGCTATGCCGCCATGTTTCACATTGGGACAGGAAATATTCAATTCAATTGCTTTGACGTTAGGCGCTTGCCCAATTTTTGCGCAAACAGCCACATAGTCCTCTTCGCAAGCACCTGCAACATTTGCGATAATCGGTAAGTTAGGGTATTTTTCTAATTTTGGTAATTTTTCTTGCATAACCACGTCTAAGCCTGGATTCTGCAATCCAATGGCATTTAGCATACCACTAGGTGTTTCAGCTACACGTGGTGTGGGATTTCCATATCGTGCTTGGGGCGTTGTTGCCTTAATCATAATTGAACCTAATTGATCAAGGTCATAATAGTTAGCATATTCTTCCCCGAACCCAAAGCAACCACTGGCGGGGATAATTGGATTTTTTAATGTTAAACCTGGAATTGAAACAGCTAAAGGATTTTTCATCATAAGATAACCTCACTTGCTTTAAAAATCGGACCTTCATCACAGACCTTGACACTTTTTGCTCCAGTAGTGTCTCCTTTTTTTATGGCAAACGCAGGCATAGCAAGCCCCAATTCCACAGGCCATCCGTTCTTCTAAAGAAAGGTAAACGTGTGGATGTGTTAGAAATAAAGAATCAATTGCTTTTAACATACCATTCGCACCACAAGCATACACTGCATCAGGGATCCGTCCTTTTGCTAACGCTTCTGACAATAAACGGCCCACGTTGCCATGAGCGCCAAACGAGCCGTCATCTGTGGCAAAATGTGTTTCTCCTAATGCCATAAATTCTTGTTGGTAATAAGCAACCTCTTTTGATGCATAACCAAGAAAATGAATCACTTTCACGCCTTTTTCATTGAGTTGTTTTGATAATTCATACAATGGGGGAATCCCGATTCCTCCGCCAACGATAAAAGCAGTTTGACCAGCTGCTACGGTAGTTATATCAAAGCCGTTTCCTAAAGGACCTAAAATATCTAATTGTTCACCAGCCTTCATTGTAGCAAACACTTCCGTTCCAGCGCCTTCGACTCGATAAATCAAACGACAGGTTTCGTTCGAATGATCAATTTGGTTGATACTAATCGGTCGCCGCAAAAGTAAATCTGCACGCGGAACCTTGATATGCACAAACTGTCCTGGTCGTGTCATGTCTTTCACTAACTCGCCTTGTAAGTCTAACTGATAGATGCGTGGCGCTAACTGTTTTTGAGCTACAATGGTCATCATTTCTTGCTTTCTCTGCATCAGTATCCTTCACTCCTTTATTCTCTGATTCCCCTATAAATGATTTTCTATTTCTTCGTAAAATGAATCTGGAACAGTCCTCCTCAGACGATTGTTCCAGATTTTTGCTTAAATGGCTTCTGTCGTAAAGGCTCTTGATTCTAAAACTTTTAAAATCGCATTCGCTGTGTCAAGTGAGGTAAACAATGGAATTCCATGTTCGACTGCTTCTCGACGGATTGAAAACCCATCTTGGTTGGCACTGGAACGATTTTTATCCATGGTATTGATTACCACTTGTGCATTCCCGTTGCGAATGACATCCAGCACGGTTTCCCCTTCAGGATTAGAAATTTTCGTCACTTTCTTAACAGGCAACTGATGCTTCGCTAAAAAGTCAGCGGTTCCTTCCGTTGCGACTAAACTATAGCCAATTGCTGAAAAACGCTTAGCAATTTCTAACGCCTCTTCTTTTGTTTCATCAGCAATGGTGAAAAGTACAGCTCCATAACTTGGCAAATGCAAGCCAGATGCTTCAAAGGCTTTATACAAGGCTTTTTCTAAATAATAATCACTACCCATAACTTCCCCAGTTGATTTCATTTCAGGCCCTAAGTACGTATCTACTTTTTGTAGTTTCGTAAAGGAGAATACAGGGGCTTTCACATGAACTTGTTTACTTTCAGGATATAATCCATCTTGATATCCTAGGTCAGTCAGTTTCTCACCAAGAATCGCTTTTGTAGCAACTTGGGCCATCGGAATCCCTGTGATTTTACTTAAGAAAGGAACTGTTCGACTCGCACGAGGATTCACTTCAATCACATAAACACGATTTTCATGAATAACAAATTGAATATTCATCATGCCTACACAGTTTAAACCAAGTGCCAGTTTTTTTGTATAATCGGCAATCGTTGCTTGAATTTCTTGAGAAAGATACTGCGGTGGATAAACCGCCATTGAATCACCAGAATGAACGCCAGCTCGTTCAATATGTTCCATAATCCCTGGAATTAGTACTGTTTCACCATCACAAATGGCATCAACTTCACATTCTTGTCCCAATAAATAGCTATCAACTAAGACAGGATGTTCTGGAGAAGCTTTGACTGCATGTCGCATATAATCTTCCAAATCCTTTTGATTTTCGACAATTTCCATTGCCCGACCACCTAAAACATAACTTGGACGCACTAAAACGGGATAGCCGATACGATCAGCAATCACGACTGCTTCTTCTGCACTTGTGGCCGTATCTCCTGGTGGTTGAGGAATCGCTAACTCTTGCAAAGCTTGTTCAAATAAATCACGATTTTCCGCACGATCTAAATCTTCAATCGTTGTTCCAAGAATTTTAACGCCTTGTTTTGTGAGCGGCTCAGCTAAATTAATCGCTGTTTGTCCACCAAATTGGACGATCACGCCAATCGGATTTTCTAAATCAATCACATTCATGACGTCTTCTAAAGTTAATGGCTCAAAGTATAATTTATCAGAAACAGAGAAATCTGTTGAAACTGTTTCAGGATTACTATTCATAATAATTGCTTCATAACCAGCCGCTTGGATTGCTTTGACAGAATGAACCGTTGCATAATCAAACTCGACCCCTTGACCAATGCGAATGGGACCAGAGCCTAATACTAGTACAGAAGGCTTTTTCGAAACATTGCTTTCGTTTTCCACTTCATACGTGCTATAAAAATAAGGCGTGTGTGATTCAAACTCTGCAGCACACGTATCCACCATTTTATAGACGGGCACAATTTGATTGGCTCTGCGGAAGTCAGCGATGGCTTGTTCTGTTTGGCCCCAAAGTGCTGCGATTTTCCGATCAGAAAAGCCATTTTGTTTGGCTTCTTTCAAGACAGCTACGTTGTCCACGTGACTTTCAAGGGTCGTTTCAATTTCGATAATGTGTAAAAGTTTATCCAAGAAGAATAAATCAATTTTCGTTAAACTTTGTAATTCTTCGATGCTATATCCTCTGCGAATGGCTTCTGATAAGTAGAACAATCGATCATCTTGCGCATGGACCATTTTCTTCGTTAATTCTAAATCACTGACATGACTTAGTTCTGCTAACTCGTTGTGATAAGCACCAATTTCTAAAGAACGAACTGCTTTTAATAAGGATTCTTCAATATTGCGGCCAATTGCCATGACTTCCCCGGTTGCTTTCATTTGCGTTCCTAGTTCTCGAGCACCTTTTTCAAATTTGTCAAAAGGCCAACGAGGAATTTTGGAAACAACATAGTCCAAAGCCGGTTCAAATTCGGCATAAGTGGTTCCAGTAACTGGATTTTTCATTTCATCTAATGTTAAACCAACAGCAATTTTTGCAGCTAACTTCGCAATGGGATACCCTGTGGCTTTACTAGCAAGTGCAGATGAGCGAGAAACACGAGGATTCACTTCTATCACATAATAATTAAAGCTATGCGGATCCAAAGCTAATTGAACATTACAGCCACCTTCAATTTTTAATGCACGAATAATTTTCAAAGACGCATCTCGCAACATTTGGTATTCATAATCTGATAAGGTTTGACTCGGAGCAAAAACAATCGAATCCCCAGTGTGAATGCCGACAGGATCAAAGTTTTCCATGTTACAAACCACAATCGCATTATCAGCCGAATCACGCATCACTTCATATTCAATTTCTTTAAAACCAGCAATACTTTTTTCAATTAAACATTGTGTAACTGGTGATAATTTCAGACCGTTTTCAGCAATTTGGCGGAGTTCTTCTTCTGTATCACACATGCCGCCGCCTGTTCCACCTAAAGTAAATGCGGGACGAACGATAATTGGATAGCCAATTCGTTTGGCAAAAGCCACGGCTTGTTCCACCGTATTGACAATTTCACTTTCTGGAATCGGTTGTTCTAATTCTTCCATCAATTGTTTAAATAAATCACGGTCTTCCGCTTGGTCAATCGCACTGAGCTTTGTTCCTAGCAATTCTACATTTAGCTCATCTAAAATTCCTGATTCCGATAATTCCATCGCCATATTTAATCCAGTTTGACCACCTAATGTTGGTAGAAGAGCATCAGGACGTTCTTTTCGCAAAATTCTTGAAACAAATTCTAAAGTAATCGGTTCGATATAAACATGATCCGCGATTTCCTTATCGGTCATGATGGTTGCTGGATTTGAGTTTACTAAGACAACTTCATACCCTTCTTCTTTTAGCGCTAAACAGGCTTGTGTGCCTGCATAGTCAAATTCTGCTGCTTGTCCAATAATGATTGGTCCTGAACCAATCACCATGATTTTCTTGATGTCCGTTCGTTTTGGCATTAGTTTTGCTCCTTCCATGCATCCATTAATTCCATAAATTCGTCAAATAAATGAAGACCATCGTGCGGTCCTGGAGCCGCATCTGGGTGATATTGCACAGTAAAAGCAGGATAATCTCGATGACGCACGCCTTCAACCGTTCCATCATTGACTTCCACGTGGGTCACAAGTAATTTTTCTGGATCAATTGTTGCTTCATCCACGGCATATCCGTGATTTTGTGAAGTGAAATCAATGCGTCCTGTTGCAATTTCTCGTACAGGATGATTCAAACCGCGATGTCCAAACTTCATCTTATACGTATCCGCACCATTCGCTAATGAAAATAACTGATGACCTAAGCAAATGCCGAAAATTGGAACTTTTCCTTGGATTGCTTGAATCATTTCAATAGCTTCAGGCACATCTTTGGGATCTCCAGGCCCATTTGTCAACATGACACCATCGGGACTTAATTCTAAAATCTCTTCGGCCGTTGTATTATAAGGCAACACGGTTAAGTTGCATTGCCGTTTTGATAATTCTCGCAAAATACTATGTTTCAACCCAAAATCAACGACGACCACATTACGCCCAATACCTGGACTCGGATAAGGCTTAGTGGTGGAGACTTGTGCCACTTGATTTTTCGGCATGACTGTCGCTTTTAATTGATCAAACGCATGCGGCAAATCATCCACGGCATCAATGATGCTCCCCTTCATTGTTCCAGCTGATCGTAACTTACGAGTCAGCGCACGCGTATCAATTCCTGAAATTCCCGGAATCCCTTTGCGCTTTAAAAATTCATCCAAGGTCATTTGTTGACGCCAATTTGAAGCAACCCGCGCATGCTCTTTAACAATGACACCTTTACAGGTTGGTGCAATGGATTCATAATCATCTCGGTTGACCCCGTAATTTCCAACTAATGGATACGTAAAAGTAATCATTTGTCCATTAAAACTTTGGTCAGTAATTGCTTCTTGGTAACCTGTCATGCCAGTAGTAAAAACAACTTCTCCTACTACATTGCCTTCTGCACCAAACGCTTTTCCTTCAAATACTGTTCCGTCTTCTAAAATCAATAACCTTTTCAAACCTACTGCGCCTCCTCCGACCAAGCTAATGCTCCGTCAACAAATGTCATAAGTGTCTTTCCTTTGACTGTCCACCCTGTAAATGGTGTATTGACAGCCATTGATTCAAATGCTTCTGCATCAATTGGTGCAGCTGTTGCTAAGTCAAAAACTGCAATATCTGCTGGTGCACCAATTGTTAGTGTTCCTGCGTTTAATCCAAAAATTTCTGCCGGTTTCACTGCCATCCAATCAATCACTTGTTCTAATGTGAAAATGCCTGTTTCGACAAAGTTCGTATAAATCAATTGGAAGGCCGTTTCACTACCGACAATACCAAAAGGTGCGTTTAAAAATGATTGTTGTTTTTCTTCTAAACCATGGGGCGCATGGTCGGTAGCAATACAGTCAATCGTGCCATCTAACAAGCCGTCAATCAATGCTTGTCGATCTGCTAAACCACGTAATGGCGGGTTCATTTTCCAAAACCCTTCGTCACCAGGAATATCCTCATCGACTAAAATTAAATGGTGTGGCGAAACTTCGGCTGTTACGTGAATCCCTGCTTTTTTAGCATCTCGAATAACGCGCACGCTTTCTTCTGTTGAAACATGACAAACATGATAATGAACGCCTGTTTCTTTCGCTAAAGTAATATCCCGAGCAATTTGTGAAGCTTCCGTTGCACTTAAAATCCCTGGTAGGCCTAATTTCTTAGAAACTTCTCCTTCATGCATCACACCACCAAATAATAAAGATTCATCTTCCGTGTGCGCAACAAGTACCATATTTAATGCAGCCGCTTCTTTCATGGCTAAGTACATCGTTCCTGCCGTTTGGACACCAACACCATCATTCGTAAATGCAAAGGCGCCCGCTTCTTTTAAGGCCTTCTGATTGGTTAAAACTTCACTCCGTAGCTCTTCTGTAATGGGGGCATATTGTAAAACTTTCACGACTGCATCTTTTTGAATTAAGTCGTAAACCTCACTTAATTTTTCAGCCGTATCTGGTACTGGATTCAAATTGGGCATTGCGCAAACCGTAGTAAAACCACCGCGAGCAGCAGCTTTACTACCCGTTTTAATCGTTTCTTTATACGTAAAGCCTGGTTCTCTAAAGTGAACATGCACATCCACCAAGCCTGGCGTGATTAGTTGCCCGTTCGCATCAAACACTTGCTCAAAATCTGCTTCGTCAAACGATTCCCCGATTGCGTGAATCACACCATTTTCTAGCCAAAGTGCTGCCTCAATCAATTGATTCTCTTTTTTGATGATTTTTCCATTCTTAATTAACGTCTTCATTTCTCCACCTAGGCCTTTCCATGTAAAATTGCTTCCAAAATTGCCATGCGCATAAAGACTCCGTTACTCATTTGCGCGACGATTCTTGATTGCAGACTTTCCACTAATTCATCTGCCAGTTCAACATCCCGATTGACTGGCGCTGGATGCATAATAATTGCGTGTTTCTGTAAACGAGTTGCCCGTTCGTTGGTTAAACCATATTCCAAATGATAGCCTTCTTTTGAAAAACTTTCCTTACCATCATGACGTTCGTGCTGCACGCGAAGCAACATCATCACATCGACTTTTTCAACAATTTCATCTAGCGGCACATATTGTCCATAGACATCAAACTGATGATCGTACCACTCTTCTGGACCTGAAAAATAAATTTCAGCGCCTAAACGGTTTAATAACTGCATATTTGATTTAGCAACGCGAGAATGTGTAATATCTCCCACAATCGCCACTTTCAAGCCTTCAAATCCACCAAATTCTTCATAAATAGTCATCAGATCCAATAAACATTGTGTAGGGTGTTGTCCACTCCCGTCCCCACCGTTAATAATAGAACATTGAATCGTTTTACTTTGAATCAATTCATCGTAATAATTTTCTTTACCATGACGAATGACTGCTACATCTACACCAATTGCCGACATCGTTAGTACTGTGTCGTATAACGTTTCTCCTTTTTGAACAGAACTTCTACTTGCTTCAAACTCAATCACTTCTAAGCCTAATTTTTTCTCAGCTACCTCAAAACTTTTATGTGTTCGAGTACTATTTTCAAAAAACAAGTTTGTTGCAAAATATTGACGTTCTTCTGGGTGCCATTTTGCCCCCTGTTTAAATTCTCCTGCGCGACGGATTAACCCCATGACTTCACGGTCGGTTAAAGCCTCAGCAGTTAAAAGATGTTTTAAACTAATTCGTTCAGATGTAATAATCATTCGTCCAGTCCTCCTACTGTTCTTCGCTACGTGCGTTTTCCGGTAAAATTAAATTCAAAACAATTCCTAAGACGGTTGCTAATGCCATTGAAGACAATTCAAAGGTTCCTACTTTGAAGACTAAGCCACCAATGCCGATGACTAAAATTACTGAAGCAATCAATAAATTCTTTTTCTTATCAAAATTAATCTTATTATCGATTAAGATTTTCAAACCACTTGCGGCAATCACACCGAACAAGACGAAACTAATTCCTGAAATAACTGGTCCTGGGATACTTAGAATCAAGGCACTTAATTTTCCAACAAAGCCTAAAGCTACAGCGAACACCGCGGCTCCACCAATCACGAAGACACTGTGTACTCTTGTAATTGCCAGCACGCCGATATTTTCACCATAACTTGTAACTGGTGGTCCACCAACAAAACCTGCTACAATTTGCGCTAAGCCATCTCCCATTAAAGTTTTAGATAAGCCTGGGTCTTGGAAAAAGTTGCGCTTGGTTAATTTATTCAAGACCATTAAATGACCAATATGTTCTGTCATTGTTACAAAAGCAATTGGTGCCATTGTTGTAATGGCATTTAAATACAATTTCGGTTCATATTGAACAAAAGGTACTTCAAAATTCGGTAAAGCAAACCAAGCAGCTTCTTTAATAGGGGTTAAGTCAATAATTCCGAAAGCTAAAGCGACTAGGTACCCACTAACAATTCCCAAAAGAATTGGAATTAATCCCAGGAAGCCTTTGAAAAACATGTTGTAAAAAATGGTTAAGCCTAAAGTAATTAAGGCTACGGCAATATATTTAAAATCATAAACGTTGTTGTTATACATTGCGTTATTTGCGGCGTTAGCAGCCAAGCCTAAACCGATAACCATCACGACAGGTCCTACAACGATAGGCGGTAAAATTTTATCCAACCAGTCGGAACCAATTTTTTTAATGATTAATGAAACGATTAGGTATACCAAGCCGGTTGTCATAGCACCTTGGGCAATGGCTGGATAACCATCACTCTTCATTAACATCTGCATCGCTGCAATAAAAGCAAAGCTACTGCCAAGATAGGCGGGGATTTTTCCTTTTGTAGTAATCAGATAGACCATTGTTCCTAATCCTGAACTGACTAACGCAATCCCTGGGTCAATTCCCACTAAGATTGGTACTAAAACCGTTGCACCAAACATCGTAAATAAATGTTGTAAACTTAGGCCAACCCAGTGAAAAGCTTGCGGTCTGTCTTTAATATCTAAGACTGCATCCTCATTTCGAAATTCTTTTTCTGACAACGTTGTTCACTCCTTTTTATTCGTTTCCTTTACTGATCATAATACGATCTGCGCCGTCACGCTCTTCCATTTCCACAATAATTTCCTCAGTTTTTGATGTTGGAATATTTTTTCCTACATAATCGGCACGAATCGGTAGTTCCCGATGTCCACGATCTACTAAGACTGCTAAAGAGATTTTTCTCGGACGACCTAAATCCATAACAGCGTCCATCGCAGCACGAATGGTCCGGCCAGTGTACAAGACATCATCCACTAAAATAACTTCTTTACCTTCAATTGAGACTGGTACGTCAGAAGAATGTAATTCAGGTTCCTCCATATCTTTCACATCATCACGATACAAAGTAATATCTAATTCACCAACTGGCACGTCAATATCTTCTAATTGTTTTAAGCGTTCGGCTAGACGTTGTGCAATGTATATCCCACGCGTTTTAATTCCTACTAAAACAATGTCTTGAATTCCTTTGTTTCTTTCAATAATTTCATACGAGATTCGAGTAAGCGCTCGTTTCATTGTGACTGCGTCAACAACTTCTTTCTTTGGCATAATAATTTCCTCCTCATTTCTTTTTTATCTACGTCCTCGCTGTCTTGGGGTCAGCGATTCTTCCTTCAATTGAGCAGCTGAAAAATAAGTGGGTTTTTATTGAAATTGTCCTGTTATTTTTTCCAACAAAAAATCCTCCTACCCGTATGAGGATAGGAGGATGTTGGTTACAGTTTAAAAAGGTACAAGGGTACCATGTAGCCCACACAACTTACTAACTAAGCGCACCTAGTGTTCTTTTGCATGATTCCTTCTTAGCCTCACGGGACTAAACTTAAAGGTTACAGTTATTTAGTTATTTTTCTTCTTAAAAAAGAGTTTACCTCTTCTTCAGAAAAAAATCAATGATTATTTCTTAATTGGTGTAAAGTTTTTTCAAAAACTTCTGGTAAAGGTGCTTCAAAGACTAATTGTTCACCTGTAGTAGGATGTGTAAAGCCTAATAACTTCGCATGTAAAAATTGTCCATTGCCAGGCAATGTTTTTTTCGGTCCATATAATGGATCTCCAGCTAATGGATAACCGATATATTTCATGTGAACACGGATTTGATGTGTCCGGCCTGTTTCTAGTTGTAATTCAACTAAGGTAAATGCATCAAAACGCTCTAAAACAGTAAAATGCGTGACTGCTTCTTTACCGCCTTCAATGACCGCTTGCATTTTGCGGTCAACCTTGGAACGACCAATAGGCGCATTTATCTCTCCCTTATCGTGAGGAATAACACCGTGGACTAAGGCGACGTATTTGCGTAACGATGTTTTTTCTTTTAGCTGTTTTGCTAATGATTCATGGGCTTGATCATTTTTAGCCACCATCAATAGCCCCGAAGTATCTTTATCAATTCGATGAACAATTCCCGGTCGCACCACATCATTAATCGCCGATAAGTGATCCGCATGATGAAGTAACGCGTTCACTAATGTACCCTTGGGATGCCCTGCCGAAGGATGAACGACCATGCCTTGAGGTTTGTTGACAACAATCACATCATTGTCTTCATAAACAATGGTCAAAGGAATATCCTCTGCTACCATATCTAGCACTTCTGGTTCAGGAATTGTTACAACAATTTCATCGCCTGCTGTAACTTTGTAATTTGCGCGGACCGTTTCACCATTAACTGTTACGTGTTTTTCTTTTAACCATTGTTGAATTTGCGAGCGGGAATGATTGGGTAAATGTTCACTTAATACTTTGTCAATCCGGCCTTTTTCTGTTTGAATCGTTACGTTAATTTGTTCCATTTTTGCCTTCCTTTGCTGCTTTTTCATCTAAAATCAAATAAATAAATATACAAATAACGCCGACCACTAACGTACTATCTGCAACATTAAAAATAGGAAAATTCATAAAATCCGTTTGGAGCATGTCCACCACGTAGCCTAAACGTACACGATCAATAAAATTCCCAATGGCACCTGCTAAGACAAAAGATAAACCTACAGAATACCAGATACTCTTTTTATAATTCTTAATTAATAAATAAATAATCACGACACTAACTATTACTGTGATGACATAAAAGAATATCATCTTTCCTTCTAACAAGCTCCAAGCGGCTCCGGTATTTCTTAAATGGGTCAGCGACAAAAATCCAGGAATGAATTCTTTTGTTTCACCCAAAGAAATGTTTTGGACCGTCAAATATTTGCTCCATTGGTCAAGCCCTACTAATAAGGCACTGATTAAAAAATATGCTACTAACAATCGCGTCATTCCTTTTCTCTATGAATACTTGCTAAATCTCTTGGTCGAACAATGCCTACTAACTCACCATTAGGATGGCCACTTTTACTAATAAGCACAGCTTCTAAGCGTGGCTGCTCCCGAAACATTTGTTCAACTTCAAAAACGGTTGCTTCAATTGAAACAAATTGATAGTTGCTGCGTTTATAATTTGATGCCAACAATTCTCGCACCGTTCGGTTGGCAATGTGAACTTCGCCTTTGGTGCTCTCAATGGCAAACCATACACCAATCCCTCGAACCGTGACTAATCCTTTAAATACACCTTTTTCATAAATCGGAAATTGAGAATATTGTTTTTTTGCAATAATCGTTAATAACGTTTCTAAAGAAGTGGTGATTTCAAAAGCTGTAACACGTTTCGCAAATTTAGGCACTACTTTTTCTGGTTTTGTTAAAGCTTGTTCAATCGTTTCAATTCGTTGAACTGCCCATTCGTTTGGCTCTGCAATTACAAAATCATCAGCAATTCGCTCATGAACGATGGCATTTCTTAACTGAGCCATTTGAAGCAAATCCTCTTCAAATTGAGCAATCTGTCCTTTTTCTTTTCGGGAAAGACGTCTTGTCATTTCACTGAATCCCATATTGACAGGATTGTTCAGTCTCTCTCTCATCCACTTTTCAATGCGATTAAAGTGTGCTAAAAATGTATCTGCTCGTTCCCCCATAGTCGTTGCTCCTTATAATAAACTACGCAATAAATTTCCGTCATTATTTTTTATTGAGCTACTTTCAAGTATATACTAAAAATAGGTCTCAGGAAAGAGCGGCTTTAAAAGAGACCGCTCGCTTGACCCGTTTCGTCCACATCCATATTTAACGCAGCAGGAACCTTCGGCAAGCCAGGCATCGTTAAAATGTCACCCGTTAACGCCACGATAAACCCCGCACCGATTTTTGGAACTAGTTCACGAATCGTAATCGTAAATCCTTCTGGCCGTCCTAATTTTTGAGGATCGTCAGAAAGTGAATACTGTGTCTTCGCCATGCAAATTGGTAATTGATCCCAACCATTTTTTGTAAAGTCTGCAATTTGTTTTTCTGCTTTCGGAGAAAAAATCGCCTGTTCCCCGCCGTAAATCGTTTGTACAATGGCTTGAATTTTTTCTTCAATTGTTTGGCGAGGGTTATATAAAGGTTGAAACTGTTTTGTATTGGCTTCAATCTCTGCTACTACTGTTTTCGCTAGATTCGTACCACCTGCGCCACCTTGCGCCCAAACACTTGTTAACTCGACGGGCACGCCTAACGCTTGGCAGGCTTCTTTCAATAGTTGAATTTCTTTTTCTGTATCCTGTGTAAACTCATTAATTGCAACAACTACTGGCACATCATAACGTTGCATGTTTTGAATATGTTTTTCTAAGTTGGCAAAGCCTTTTTGTAACGCTGGTAAATTTTCTTCTGCTAACTGATCTTTCGCCAAACCGCCATGCATTTTCAACGCGCGAATCGTTGCCACAATCACAACGGCATCGGGTGCTTTTCCTAAAGAAGGTACTTTAATATCTAAAAATTTTTCACCACCTAAGTCGCCACCAAAACCTGCTTCTGTTACGACATAATCCCCTAGATGCAAAGCCGTTTTTGTCGCTAAAATACTGTTACATCCATGAGCGATATTGGCAAAAGGACCACCGTGAACAAAAGCTGGAGTTCCTTCAATCGTTTGAACTAAATTAGGTTTTAAGGCGTCTTTTAATAATAAAGTCAGCGCACCTGCCACGTTTAAATCTTTAACCGTCACCGGCTCTCTTTGGTCATTATAGGCGACAATAATCCGACTTAAGCGTTCTTTTAAGTCCGTTAAATTTTGCGCTAAACAAAGAATCGCCATAATTTCGCTTGCCACAGTAATATCGAAACCGTCTTCTCTTGGTACACCTTGGAAAGGACCGCCTAAACCAACAACGACCTGTCTGAGCGCACGATCATTTAGATCCACTGCCCGTTTCCAAATCACCCGTCGAGAATCAATCTTTAATTCATTTCCTTGCTGTAAATGATTATCTAGTAACGCAGCTAAGGCATTATTGGCTGTCGTAATCGCATGCATATCACCAGTAAAATGCAAATTGATTTCTTCCATTGGTAATACTTGTGCGTAACCGCCACCTGTTGCGCCACCTTTAATCCCCATCACAGGACCTAATGATGGTTCTCTTAGGGCAATAACTGTTTTTTTATTGATTTGATTTAATGCATCTCCTAAACCAATGGTCACGGTTGACTTTCCTTCTCCTGCTGGTGTTGGATTAATCGATGTAACGAGGATTAATTTACCTTCTGGTTGCGCTTCTAAGGATTGAAGCGTTGGAAAATCTATTTTCGCTTTGTATTTTCCATAAAGTTCGAGCGAATCTTCTGAAAGACCGATTGTTTCGGCAATCTCTTGAATAGGTTTTAATGTTGCTGCTTGTGCAATGTTAATATCTGTCTTCATAACGGACCCCTTTTCAATTCTTTATCGTCTTTGTGACACATTGTTTCTTTTAAATTATAGCTTGTATTGAATAGAATGGCTAGAAATAACCTTTTTTAAACAACCCAACCATTGACGTTTGGTAGCCTTTTCTCGTATAATGAAAGTGTCTTTACAAATCTAAAAGGAGCGTGAATTGGATGCAAAAAGGAATTGTCAAATGGTTCGATAACAGAAAAGGTTATGGTTTTATCGTTTACAACGAAGAAGATGAGATTTTTGTCCACTTCACTGCTATAGAAGGTGACGGATTCAAATCACTTGATGAGAATCAATCTGTAGAGTTCGAGATAATGGAAGGCAATCGTGGGCTACAAGCAGCACATGTCAAAAAAATAGATAACTAAAAAGCTGAACCAACAACGCTTTGCTCCAAAAAGTAAGTAAACGTAGCGTTTGTTTCAGCTGATTATTTTAAGATTTTGAGAGTGGGTCACCAGTCGTTTCGACTTATGACTCACTCTTGTTTTTTTCTTCTTTTTTATGAAGGCCCAAAGAATGATCTTCTGCTACCTTCAATTCAGGCTTTTTTACCTTAAGTGCCTCAAGAAATAACGGAATCGTTTTCTTTTTCATTAAAAAGACTTTTGAGCCTTCCTTAAATTCTGAGGAAAAAATTTCGATGCTTTTTTCATTGTAGGTTACTTTTTCTATCTGAGAAAGCGGAAGTGCTTTTTTTGCGAAACCACAAAACATCTCTGACAATTAAAGATGTTTCTGTCATATTAAAAGACCGCGCAATTCCTAGATAAGCAAACACAAAAAATGGAACCATCACCAGATTACTAATCAAGTAAGGACCATTATTTTCCAATGCTAAAATTAAACTAATAAATAATATACAAAATGTGCAAGACCAGTAAATAATTGTTGATGCTAATTCTGGCTGCCAATAGAATTTCTGTTTTTTCATAAAGTGCCCTCACTACTTCTGGATCAACGCCGCTAAATTTAAATATGTTATAATAGTAACATACTTTTTTTAAGAACAAAAAGAAATTAGGAGTAATTTTATGTTAAGAATTTATGTAGATGCTGCAACAAAAGGCAATCCAGGTGAATCTGGCGGCGGTATCGTTTACCTTACCGACCAATCGCGGCAACAATTGCATGTGCCTTTAGGCATTGTTAGTAATCACGAAGCCGAATTTAAAGTGCTGATTGAAGCTTTAAAACAAGCGATTGCCAATGAAGACAATCAACAAACCGTTCTTCTCCACTCAGATAGTAAAATTGTTGTCCAAACAATTGAAAAAAACTATGCTAAAAATGAAAAGTACCAGCCTTATTTAGCAGAATATCAACAACTAGAAAAGAATTTTCCTTTGCTCTTAATCAAATGGCTACCTGAAAGTCAAAACAAAGCGGCCGATATGCTTGCACGGCAAGCATTACAAAAATTTTATCCCAATAAAAAGTAGCACTGTTTACTTAATGCTTTTCCTTTATTAATTTGATAATTAAACACGTGGAGCAAAAATTCCAAGTGATTTTTGCTCCACGTTTAAAAACAGATAAACGGTTCTGTCTCGACTTCTTCTTATAGCCACTTATTCTTTTGTCGTTATTTCCGCAAATTGCCCATTGGTTAGCGAAAGGATTGCTTCAGGCGCTAATTCAATTTGCATGCCACGTTTGCCTGCAGAAACAATAATTGCAGAATATTGTTGAGCTTCTTCAGCCAAATAGGTGGGAAATTGTTTTTCATCCCAATTGGTGAACAGCCCCCACGAATATAGCCTGTGGTTGCTTCTAAATCTTTTAAGTGAAGCATTTCTACCTTTTTGTTGCCACTAGCTTTCGCTAATTTTTTCAAATCTAATTCTTGATTACCAGGAATGACAGCCACGACTGGACCTGTTTTATTACCTACTGTAACCAAGGTTTTAAAAATTCGTCCTTTTTCAATACCTAAACTTTCAGCGACACTTTCTGCACTTAAATGATCTTCACTCCAAGCGAATTCATATTCTTTATATGGTACTTTATGTTGTTCCACCATGCGCATCGCATTCGTTTTTTGTTGTGTTTTTTTCTTTGCCACTTTTTTCACCTTCTGAATCACTTGTTTTGTTCGAATGTCTTTAAATAATTTCTTAATACTTGTACGGATAGTTGGCCTGGTGCAGACGCTTGCTGGGCGGAGCCAAAAGTTAGTGCCGATCCGAACAGTTGACCTGTTACGCGACTAATCATCCCTAACTGTCCCATTGACATAGTAACGATTGGAACGGATGCATAATGGGTGTACATTTCATTGGTTGCTGAAAGTAACGTAAGTACATCTGTCGCATCTTGTGGCATCACAGCTATTTTACAAATATCTGCCTGACGCATTTGCATTTGGCGTAACCGCGCGACAATCTCCTCTTGCGACGGTGTTTTCTGAAAGTCGTGATTACAGAGAACAATTTTAATCCCCGCCTTTTTAGCTTCGTGAATTAACGTATCTGCCGCCAGCGGATTCGCAAATAATTCAATATCCAATAAATCCAACGCACCCTTTTTTACTAATTCATGATACAATGCAAAATAATTTTCCTCGGAAAAAGCCATTTCGCCGCCTTCTTTTTGTGTACGAAAAGTTAACAATAACGGTTTTTGCCCCAACCGTTCCATTACTTGTTGTGAAAGATTACATACATCGGAAAAATCAGCGACATTTTCATAATAGTCTAAACGCCATTCCACCAAATCACAATCTAGTGTTTGGCTCGCCGTTGCTTCGGCCAAAATATCCTCGGCTGTTGGAGCAACAATGGGCACCACAATTTTGGGATTCCCTTCACCTATTCGCACATTTTTGACTATAACTGGCTTCACAGTTCCACCTAACTTCCTCGTTTGTTTTTCTCTCTTCATATCATACCATTTCTATTCTTTTTTGCAATTTAAAGAGCTACAAAGACACCTAGAATTAGGAATTTCCTAACACTAAATGCCTTTGTTTGGGTTATTTAACTCTTTCTATTGTTACGTTAAACTTCCGTACTTTGTAACTGATACATATCCGCATAAAGGCCACCTTCTGCCAGTAACGTTTCGTGCGTTCCTCGTTCTACAATCTGCCCTTTGTCTAAAACTAAAATCAAGTTTGCGTCACGAATCGTCGAAAGGCGATGCGCAATCGCAATTGTCGTTCTCCCTTGACGCATTTTGGCTAATCCTTCTTGAATCAATCCTTCTGTTTCTGTATCAATATTAGCGGTTGCTTCATCTAAAACTAAAATTTTGGGATCAGTCACAATCGTTCGTGCAAACGAAATTAATTGACGTTGCCCGCTAGAATAACTCGCTCCTCGTTCAATGACTTTCGCATGATAGGTATTGGGTAACGTGTGAATAAATTTATCTGCCTGAACAAATTCCGCAGCCTGTTTAATTTGCTCATCTGTAATATTGGGATTCAGTAAACGGATATTTCCAGCAATATCTCCATAAAACATGAAAGCGTCCTGTAATACTAAGCCCATCTTTTCCCGTAATTCTGTCATGGGAAAATCACGAATGTCACGATCATCAATTAAAATCTGCCCTTCATAAAATTCATAGAAACGCATGAGTACATTAATAATTGAACTTTTACCACTTCCTGTATGACCGACTAAAGCGACGGTTTCCCCGGGATTTGCGACAAAGCTAATATTTTTCAATACTTCGTTTTTGCCGTCATAAGAAAAAGTAACATTGCGAAATTCAATTTTCCCGCGAATAATTTCCCCATTCGCACCTACTGATTGTTGCGGCGTTAATTCTTCCGTATCCATAATTTTTAAAATACGGCTACCTGCGACAATCCCATCTGTAAAGATACTTAGGAAGTCCATCATTTGCGTCATCGGATTAAAAAAAGCTTGGACATACGTTACAAAAGCATAAATCATCCCCGCTTCTACAGGAGAATGTAAAGCATCGATGCCAAACATAGTTAAGGCCAATGCAATCGCTAACGTATACAACAAATTAATGATGGGACTTAATAATAACGAATTCATACGAATCATTGCTACTCGTGTTTTTAAATAATCATCATTGGTTTCCTCAAATTCTTTTTCCAAACGCTTTTCTTGGCGAAATTGTTGAATGATTTGCATACCAGAGATGTATTCATTTAGTTTGGTGTTTAATTGACTTAATTTTTCCCGCATACTGCGATATAATTTTGAACTAAATTTTTGGTAATACCAAATCACAACTAATAAAATCGGCAAGAAAATTAGACAATAAAATGAGATTTCTGGACTGAGTTGAAACATTGCAAAAAATGACGAGATTACGGCAAAAATTCCTGTAATCACCATTAGGAATACATACCAGAATTCAAACAATGTTTCTGTGTCATTTGTAACACGAGACACCGTCGAACCCGCTGGTGTTTGATCAAAATAACGCATACCTAAAGTGTGTAATTTTTCAAATAATTTCACTCGTATATATTGATACGTTTTTAAAGAAGCCATCGAATACAAATACCATTGGAAAAACCAAACAATACTTTTGACAATGACACCAAAGAAATAAATAGCAGCAAAAGTTAGAATCACTTGCATTGTAGCAGTTTTAGGCGTTAAATAATTATCCATAAAAACTTGAATGACTCTAGGCAAAAGAATATTGATAATTGATAAGCCAAATGCAAAGAGAATAGCTGTGTAAAACATGCGTCGAAACGGTTTGGCAAAACGAAACAAACGCTGAACAATCGTTAATTGTTCTTTCATCGGTAATTCTCTGGACCATTCGGATTGATACTTTTCTTCCATTAACTCTCACTCCCTTCAATTTTCGCTTCTAATTGCTGTTTTTCCCACATCCGCTGATACCAACCCTTCTCAGCCAGTAACTCTGGATGCGTCCCCCGTTCAATAATTTTCCCTTCATCCAACACTAAGATTTCTTTGGCATGCATGACACTACTTAAACGATGCGCTGTAATAATAGTGGTTTTTTCTTGGCGCGTTTCTTTTAGATTTGATAAAATCGCCTCTTCAGTCTTCGCATCGACTGCAGATAAGGCATCGTCTAAAATTAACAATTCTGGTTCAACAATCAAGGCCCGTGCAATAGAAATCCGTTGTTTTTGTCCTCCAGAAAGCGAAACGCCACGTTCCCCAACCATTGTGTCATAGCCTTCAGGGAATGCTTTAATTTCTTGGTTAATAAATGCTAATGCTGCCGCTTGTTCAACTGCTGCTTGTTCCCAAGTGTGGTTTAGCAAAACGAATGTTATCTCGTACCGTCATGGAAAAGAGAAAATGGTCCTGTGGCACGTACCCCATTGCACCCATCAATGCATCTAATGTGTAATTTTTAATGTTATGTTTTCCAAAGGAAATCGTTCCTTGGTATTGGTCATATTCACGCATCAACAATTTCAAAATAGTGGTTTTACCAGCGCCTGTTTTGCCAACAATCCCCAAGGTTTCTCCTTCTTGCAACGAAAATTGGATATTTTCCAACGCCACCGTCTCTTCTTTTGGATAAGAAAAAGAATCAATCTTCATTGAAATTGTCCCTTGCGCCATTGTTTTGATGGCATCTTTTCGTTCGATAATATGCGTTTTTTCATGTAATAATTCGTTCACACGATCGTAACTAGCATTCCCACGTTCTAACACATTAAATAAGCGCCCAATCGCAAACATTGGCCAAACTAGCATCCCAATATAGGCAATGAAAGAGACCAACTGACCTAAACTAATCGTTCCTTCCATGATGAAACGACCACCAATAATAATTGTCAAAACATAAGAAACACCAATAATCAGCGTAATAAACGGATCAAATAGTGCATCTAAAAAGTTCGTTCGTTTATTTTTGACGATAGCATCATCAATTTTCTCTGTAAAATCAGCAAGATCTTCTTTTTCTTGCCCAAATGTTTTAATGACTTTAATTCCAGTAATACTTTCTTGTGTTTTATCATTAATCGCTGAAAAAGCAGCTTGTGAATCTCGAAAGGCATCATGCAACTTAGAACCTAGAACTCGTGAAGTGACGGCTAATAAAGGCAGCGGTAATAAAGCAATTAATGTTAAGCGCCAATCGACAAATAGAACCATTGCGATAATCGTTGTTCCTCCCGTAATCACAGAGTCGGCAAACGTTAAAATCCCAGCTCCAGCAACATTTTGGATGGCATTTAAATCATTGGTTGCATGCGCCATCAAGTCACCTGTCCGATATTTCTGATAAAAGATGCTATCCATTTTTGTGAAATGATGAAATAATTGAGTCCGTAGCTCTTTTTCCAAAACGAGCCGCACTCCCCCAAATATGCATCCGCCAAATATAGCGAAAAAAGATATTGGGCAAGCCCAGCACCAATCAAGAGTGCAACCCACACGATAATTTTCGTTAAGCGAATTTCTTTGTTAACGATTTCATCTACAACGACGCCAATAACTTTGGGCGGGACTAATTGAACAAGAGCGACCATCATTAATGAGAAAACCCCAATAATATAACTTTTTTTCTCTTGCTTAAAAAACCAGCCTAATTTTTTGAATATGGACATTCAGTTGTCCCTCCTTTTACTTTGTTGTTCTACGAAGACTACTTTCGAGCTAGAAGGTTTCTTCGTTATTGTTGTTTTTGATTAAACGTTTCGCTCTTTTCCTCCTAGATTATCCTATTCTCCCGCAAAACAACAAAAAAAATCGGACTGAAAATCAGCCCGTTTTTACACTTATTCATGATTACCTGAATAACCTTTACTATTTTCCTTGGTTTTTCATTTGTTGCATCATTTGTCTAACCTTTTTCTCTGACGGTTTTTGACCCATTGATGCCATCATCATGCGTAACATATCCTCATTAACGGGAGGATTTTTTTTGAAATAATCTTGCATATATTTGCGTGCAAGGAAAAAGCCCCCTGCAGCGCCTACTAATAAAGCGATTACTGCGATTAATACTACCCAACCTGTTGCCATTGAAACTCTCTCCTCTCCGTATAGTTTTGCTCTCAATGAATTATTTTACTAGAAATAGCAAAAAAAGAAAAGTTCTTTTTGCGGGATTTCTCTTAAATAATGAAAAAAGTCTGAATTTTTTTTGCAAAATAGTGATTAAAAGTCAAAAATATACGCTCTTAAATGTCAATAGGACCTTTAAGAGCGATTGTTGCTTTAGTTTTGTCCTTGAATTTTTTCTAATAATTCTGGATCAAATGTTTGATTTTTTAACATCGCAATTTCAAAGCCGTAAGGGGCCTTTTTATTTTTTTTGTCTTCTCCGACATAAGGTGTTTCTAAAATTTTTGGTAAAGCAGTTAATTTTTCATGGTGAACCACACCGTTTAAAGCTTCAAAACCAATAGTGCCAAAGCCAATATTGGCATGACGATCTTTATGTGAGCCCATAGGATTTTTAGAATCATTCACATGAATAACTTTTAAACGATCCAATCCGATAATTTTATCAAATTCAACTAATACGCCATCAAAATCATCTTTTACATTATAACCTGCATCATTAATGTGGCAAGTATCCAGAGTGACAGAAAGCTTATCATTTAGCGTAACTCCGTCAATAATCGCAGCTAGTTCGTCAAACGTACGGCCGATTTCGGTTCCTTTACCAGCCATGGTTTCTAAAGCGATTTGAGGGATTTGCTCTTTCCACAAGACTTCGTTTAGACCTTTAACAATTTGTTTAATGCCGGCTTCTGGACCTGCACCAACATGCGCACCTGGGTGTAACGTGATTTGCGTTGCTCCCAACGCTTGTGCTCGCTCAATTTCTTGACGCAAAAAGTCTACGGCAAAACCGAAATTTTCCGTTTTAATTGTATTACCTAAATTAATAATATACGGGGCATGAACGACGATATTACTTAAATTGTGTTCCTTCATAAAAGCTTGCCCAGCTTCAATATTCATTTCTTCAATCGGTTTCCGACGCGTGTTTTGTGGCGCACCTGTATAAATCATAAAGGTTGTTGAGCCATAACTAGCCGCTTCCTCGGCAGAGCCTAATAGCATTTTCTTGCCACTCATACTAACGTGTGATCCTAATAACATGTGGTTCCTCCTAATAATTCTTCTTTTTCTTTTGGTAGTGTTGATACTGTTGCAGCCATTCTTCTAGCGTGATTTTTGTTACTAATTTGCCAATTAGTTCATAGGGTATTCGCTTAGGATTAGTGAAGCGAAGACAACTTTTCCCCATGTTTAGCTTTGTTGACACTTGTTCCTGATAGGCTTCTTGAAACCAACTTCGGACGGCTTCATTTCCCATTAATCCCATGTGATATAAAGCTACTTGCCTTTTAGTAGCGCCTAAGCTGATAAATGGTAACGGTTCATCACCACGGTTAAGATAGCCTTCTGGAAATACTGAAAGCGGCACAACAAAGGTTGGCATGCCATATTGCATTGTTAATTCAAATCCTGCTGGCAAATTTTGCGAAACGACATCTAATACTTGCTGATAAGCAATTCGCCAGTTTGGTTCAACTGTTTCGATGTATGCTGTAACTGTTTCAATTGACTGCGCCATTATTTCTTCCTTTGCTGATAAAGCGCTTTGGTTTTATAGCCTTCTTTTAAAATAACTAACATTTCAGTTTGCCGCTTTTTCCGTGTCTCCGCTCGCTTTGCACTAAATACATACCGCGCCCACTCTTTTTGATAACCAGGCGTTAATGCAGCGAATGTCGCTGCAGCAGCTGGTTCTGTTTGTACCAACGCTTCAATTTCTGGTAAATATTGAACATAATCCCCAACAGCAGAACTGGTCTGATTCTTCGCTGGCTTTTTAAGAACATTCTTCATGCCGACAACCGTAAAAGTCTCATCTAAACTAACCATGCGATTAAATTTTAAGGTTGAGCCTTTAATATACCCATCTGCCTCGTTTACTTGTAATGTTGGAAAAATTTCATCTCGGTGGACAAAGGTTGGATACATTTTATTGCCTTTTTTCGGATAAGCCACATATAACAACCCATTTTCTACTAAATGTTGACCTTCAATCACCATTGAAACAATCTCTTGAAATTCCGCCATTGTTTTCACAAATGCAAAAATCAGCTCAACTGGTTCTGAGGGTAATTGCTGCGCGGCTGAAGCAAATTCAGATAGATACTCTCCCTGTGGTCTATTTAAAATAACTAGTTGCTGATACTTCGTTAAGTTTAACTTTTCGACAATTGATTTCATAACCTACTCCTTATAGCGACTGCACTTTTTATTCTAGCATAGCACAAGTTATCTGTAATTGAATATGCCCAATAGTAAAAAAGAGTTTTTTGTAACAGAATTAATCCCAATTTATCTTTTTTAAAAGCGAAAGCTTGGAACCTGTTGTCTAAACGACCTTCGTCCCAAGCTTTCAATTTTTTTAGTATTTTAACAAGAAATATTTTTTCTTACCGCGACGAATCACAGTAAATTGTCCTTCGATTTTATCAGTTTCTGTCAATTCAGCTGCTAAATCTTGTCTACGTTCTCCATTGACGTAAATCGCTCCATTTTGAACATCTTCACGGGCTTGACGTTTGGATGGTTCTATTTTTGAGGTAACTAATAAGTCAACTAAACTTAATTGATCCTCTGGTTGCACCTCGTACGTTGGTACATCTTTAAATCCTTGTTTAATTTCTTCTGCTGTTAAGCTTTGGATATCTCCGCTGAACAATGCTTCTGAAATTTTAACCGCTTGATGATAGGCTGCTTCACCGTGGACTAAAGTAGTCACTTCTTTGGCTAACGCTTTTTGCGCAGCACGTTGACCTGGGTTCGCTGTAAATTCTTCTTCAATTGTTGCAATTTCATCCAATGTTAAGAAAGTAAAGTATTTCAAGAATTTCACGACATCACGATCATCTGTGTTAATCCAGAATTGATAAAATTCATATGGCGAAGTTTTTTCCGCATCTAGCCAAACTGCGTTTCCTTCTGTTTTACCAAATTTGGTACCATCTGCTTTTGTAATTAAAGGCATGGTTAAGCCGAATCCTTGAACTTCTTGTTCTCGGCGTAATAATTCAATCCCTGAAGTAATGTTCCCCCATTGATCACTGCCGCCTAATTGCAATAAACAACCTTCTGTTTCGTACAATTTCAAGAAATCATACGCTTGTAATAATTGATACGCAAATTCAGTATAAGAAATTCCTGTTTCGATTCGGCGTTTCACGCTTTCTTTACTCATCATATAGTTAATTGTAAAGTTTTTTCCAACATCACGTAAGAAATCAATTAACGAAAGTTCTCCAAGCCAATCATAGTTATTTGCTAGAATCGCTGGATTTTTTTCATCTTCAAAATCGATAAAACGTGACAACTGGCCCTTAATACTTTCAGACCAAGCTTTCACTGTATCAAGTGTGTTTAAACTACGCTCTGCATCTTTGAATGATGGATCACCAATCATGCCTGTTCCGCCACCAACTAAAGCAATGGGCACATGACCATTTTGTTGGAAACGACGTAACATAAGAATTGGCAGTAGATGCCCGATGTGTAAACTGTCTGCCGTTGGATCAAAGCCGATATATAATTTAACAGATTCTTCATTTAATTGTTTTTGTAAGGCTTCTTCATCTGTGACTTGGTAGACCAACCCACGGGCTTTTAATTCTTCAAAAAAAGCTGAATTCATGATTTTCCTCCTATAGTAAAACATAATAATAGATCAAATTCCCCTATTCATAGTAACCGATTCTGTCACACTTGAAAAGTCAAAAAATGAGATTTCCCTATTTTCTCTTAAGTTTTTTCAACTAAAAAATGGCAATTGGTGTAGAACTATTCATAGAAGCTTTTTTTTGCTATAATAACACAGAATGTATCATTTTATTGAGGTGAAGCTTTTGAAAAATAATTCAAGTAACAATAAGCAAAAACCAACGACCTCTTCTGGCGGCAATGTCTTTTTACTTATTTTAAATGTCATTATTCGCGTTTTTCAGTCATTAGTGGTTTTTGGGGTTATTCTGATTGTCTTAGGTGGCTCTCTTGGCTTAGGTATTGGAATGGGCTATTTTGCTTTTCTAGTTGAAGATACACAGCCCCCAACGAAGGAAGAATTGCAAAAAGAAATCAGTGATATTACCGAAGTGTCAAAAATGACTTACGCAGATGGTACTCCGATTGCTAACATCAAATCAGATTTAATTCGGACACGAATTAATGGCGATCAAATGTCTCCATTGCTAAAAAAAGCCATTATTTCAACAGAGGATGAATATTTTGAAGAACATCATGGGGTGGTACCAAAAGCGCTAGTTCGAGCGTTGGTTTCTGATGCGACAGGTATCGGCGGTTCTTCTGGTGGTTCAACATTGACTCAGCAATTGGTCAAGCAACAGATTTTAACTGACGAAACGACTTTTAAACGGAAAGCCAACGAAATTTTATTAGCTTTACGTATTGAAAAATACTTTTCTAAGGACGAAATCGTGACAACGTATCTAAATGTCTCCCCTTTTGGTCGTAATAACAAAGGTGAAAATATTGCAGGCGTGGAAGAAGCGGCCAAAGGACTCTTTGGTAAAAGTGCCAAGGACTTGAATCTTCCTCAAGCGGCCTTTATCGCAGGACTTCCCCAAAGTCCCATTGTTTACACGCCCTATACTAACACTGGTGCCTTGAAAGACGATTTGTCTTTAGGAATGAAGAGAAAAGATTTTGTTCTTTTCAGTATGTACCGAGAAAAAAGCTATTTCGCAAAAGGAATATGAAGAAGCCAAAGCTTACGACTTGAAAAAAGACTTTTTACCAACAGAGCAGGCCAATGTCAATACAGAAGGCTATCTATACTACACGGTGTTAGATAAAGCAGTTGAGATTGTCATGGATTTAGATATGAAAAAAGCTAAAGTTAATCGTGATGATTTAGATCAAGTTGGTTTAGATCAATATGAAGAACAAGCACGTCGCGAAATCCAGTCGCAAGGCTATACAATCCAATCGACCATTGATCAGAACATTTATAACACGATGCAAACCGCTGTCGCAAATTATGGTTATTTGCTTGATGATGGAACTGCAGATGTCAATGGGAATACAATGATTGAAACTGGCAATATTTTAATGGATAACGCTACTGGTCGTATCCTTGGTTTTATCGGCGGCAGAAACTTCGATATTAATCAAAACAACCATGCCTTTAATGCCGATCGTCAAGTTGGTTCTACGATTAAACCAATTTCTGTCTATGGTCCTGCGATTGATCAAGGACTCATTGGTTCTGAAAGTCGTCTGGCCAACTACCCAACGACTTATGCTGATGGTCGTGAATTTGTGAACTCAACAACTGTGGATTTAAATCAATTCGTGACTGTTCGGAATGCCTTGAATTGGTCTTTCAATATACCTGTCGTTCATGTTAATAATGAGCTAAGGAAAAAAATGGGTGATGATAATTTTTCTTATAATCACTACTTAAGCAAAATGAACTATCCAGCTTCAGATGCTTGGGCTTACGAATCTGCACCTTTGGGTCCAGTAGAAACAAATGTTGTAACTCAAACAAACGGTTTCCAAGCACTTGCTAACAAAGGCAAATATCAAAAAGCCTACATGATTGAAAAAATTACAGACAATAGCGGACATGTGGTCTACGAACACAAAGATGAAGGAACGCAAGTTTATTCACCGGCGACCGCTTCTATTATGAATGACTTGTTGCGTTCAGTGGTGGATTCTGCGAATACGACAAAATTCAAACCAACGTTAGCTGGCTTGAATCCTCATTTAGCCAGTGCTGATTGGGTCGGAAAAACTGGGACAACTGATGAGTTTAAAGATTCATGGCTGATTGTCTCTACTCCAACTGTGACACTAAGTTCTTGGACGGGACATGATCTACCAGCGCCAATGACGACGACCAGCGGCGACAATAACGGGAATTATATGGCGAACTTAGCTAATGCGCTGTACTATGCGAATCCAGAATTGTTTGGCATTGGTCAAAAATTTGAATTAGATCCAAGCGTTATTAAATCAAAAGTTTCTGAATTTACTGGTGAAAAGCCTGGCTCAATTACCTATAATGGTGCCAAGTTCAACACACCTGGCAAAACAACGACTTCATACTATGCCAAAGATGGTGCACCACAAAGTACCTATAAATTTGGGATCGGTGGAACAGACAGCAATTACGCTTCTTACTGGGGAAATCTTGCTCCACGTGCCACTACAAATAATAACAACAACAATAACAATAAAAAGAACAACTAAAGAATTTGGTAAGTTAAGCTTGCAACCAAAATTATGTAAAAAAGTAGAGACGTAATTCATCAATTGATGGATTACGTCTCTACTTTTATTGTTTCTCTTATTCTTTACCATCGATACTAGCTCGAGCTATTCAAAAATAGCTCCTACATTTAATGAAATAATATGCAGCAATCAACCTATTTTAACTAAAATAATCCCTTTCTGTTTCTCAAAACAATAGCAGATACTATTAAACTTATTAATACATAGACAACTATCATCTTTAAAGAAAAATCAAATGTGAGACCTATCTCATCCATCGGCTCATACCCATTTCCTCCATTAATAATTTTGGGAAAATTCATATAAGATGTAAAGAAAAATTTATTGGAAATCAGGCTAACTCCTGAAGATAATATCACACCAACAATTAGCAAGCTATGAACAATCAAATTTCCAGTAAATAGTGAAAGCAAGAAACTGAATACTGTCAATGCTAATAACAGCATACCAAACATAATTAGGCTTCTCGACAAATAGTTAGAAAGAGAAATGATTGTAACACTTTGTCCCTTTTCAATAATCGCGACTGGATAATCAGGGTTTCCCAGACCATTTTTGAAAAATGCACTGATTACAGAAAGAAAGATTGACAGATAAAGAAACCAATCCGACTGATAAACAAAAATACTACTTATTTTAATAGAATATTTTTCCCATAGTTTTAAGGGAAGTCCATTCCATAAAGAAACAGTATTTTTTCTTTTTTCTAAAGTTGCGAGCGCTATAATCATTAAACTAGGGATAATTAATAATAATGTATATGGAAAATCCATCGATAAAAGAAAACCTAGGTAATTCAAAGCAGGCATTTTAGCAACTTCAGAAGAATCCACTTGTTTGATCCTGTTTTCAGATAAATATTGCAATTCTTTGACTCTTTTTTGTTGCTCAATAATTGGTATACTGTACAACGTTCCTTTTAACATTGCGTTTAAATTACTTTCTTCCAATTTTTTCTCAGCTTCTAATAAAGCCCATTCATCACCAATTTTGATGGCATTAATTGCTTTCCTTAATTGCTCACTTTCATCTTCTATCTCACTTAAAGTTTCTTTTGCTGCAGGCTCATTTTTCATTTTTTCTTTCGCTTGTTCGTTATTTTTGATTCGGTTTTCATATTGCATTTCTTTAAAAGAAAGTTGTTGGGGTTGAGCTAGCAGCGGATAAATTAACATTAAAATAAAGGCTACAAACACAAACCACAGACTCTTCTCTTTCAATATTTTTATCGTTTCTATCTTAAGCATTTCTTTCTTCTCCTCTTAAATATAAGTTATCATATTGTTCACGTAAAGAAAGGTTACGTTGATCATTCTCAACCAGCTTTTTATTTTTCATAAATAAAATACGTGTACATGTGTGTTCAACATTATACAAATCATGAGAAGATAAAATAACTATTTTATCTTTAGAAACTATTTCTTTTAAGCACATTATGAATAAACTAACACTAGTAGGATCCAAGCCATTAAAAGGTTCGTCTAACAAAAGTATTGTTGCATCACTTGCTAGATACATTGCTAATAATACATGTTGTTTCATTCCAAGAGATAATTTTTTTATTGTTCTATTTTGATATTCTTTCATCTTTAATTGTTCAAAAATATGCTCTATATCGCTATTACTTTTCCAAGCGGCTTTAATATATTCAAGATGTTCTTTCGGCGTCAAATAATCATATAAATTTTTACTACTTTCAAGAAAAAATAGTTCTTTTAAATACGTTGCACCTCTACTATTGTAATCAATCTTATTTAAACTAATATTTCCAATTTTTTTTAGGGATTAAACCAGATATAGCATTAAAGAACGTGGTTTTTCCAGTTCCATTAGGAGCAACTAAGCCAATTATTTCACCAAATTCAGCTTGCATAGATAAATTTTCTATAATTGTTCTATTACCATACTCGACAGTTAATTCTTTTACCTTCACAAAAACACCTCTTTTTTAATCTAAAGATACCATAAGCAATGCTTTACCAGCCGATTTTCTAATCAACTTAATCTTATTTTAATTTTCAATCTTACTGTGTATTAATAGCAGAATGCAAAAAAGTACAAGAAGAAATCATGAAAATGATTTCTTCTTGTACTTTTTTGCATTTCTAGTAGAATTTTCTCTTATTTTGTTGAACCTTTTTGATCAATTCCATAAGGTAAAACAACTGTTTTTTCTTCAATTTCTTCTTTGTTCATTAGTTTTGTTAATAAGCGCATTGACACGGCACCGATATCATATAAAGGTTGTGTAATACTTGATAGACGTGGACGAGAGACTTCTGTAAGCAATGAGTTATTGCTTGTAATGATTTCAAATTCTTCTGGAACTTTCACACCAGCATCTAGCATCCCATCTAATAAACCAATCGCTAGCTCATCGTCTGTAACAAAGGCAGCTGTTGCTCCACTGTTACGGACACGCTCAGCCAAATTAATACCTGCTTTAAATTTATATTCAGATTCAAAAACTAAGCCTTCATTATAAGACAAGCCATTTTCCGCTAAAGCTTCTTTGTAGCCTTTCATCCGGTTTTGACCATTAATTGGATCGATTAATGCACCACTAACAAAAGCAATTTTTTTGTTCCCATTTTTCGCTAAAGTCGCTGTTGCGTCTTTCGTTGCTTCTGTGTAATCAATATTAACGCTACCGACTTGTTCGTCTGGATCAATTGAACCTGCTAAGACAACAGGCGTTTTTGAACGTGAAAATTCACCACGAATATCATCTGTAATGCGATGACCCATAAAGATAATCCCATCTACTTGCTTGGCAAGTAAATTGTTTAATACAGTAACTTCTTTTTGATCGTCTCCATCTGAATTAGCTAAAATGATATTATATTTATACATTGTAGCCACGTCGTCAATGCCACGTGCTAATGAAGCAAAAAATGCATTACTAACATCTGGAATAATGACACCCACTGTTGTCGTTTTTTTTACTTGCTAAAACCACGTGCGACTGCGTTAGGACGGTAATCTAAGCGATCAATCACTTCTAAGACTTTTTTACGCGTTGCTGGTTTTACATTGGGATTACCATTGACAACACGAGAAACAGTAGCCATAGATACATTTGCCTCTCTAGCAACATCATAAATTGTAATTGTTTGTTTTTCCATGTTTCTTCTCCTATAAATATGAATTTGTTCTCATTTTCTGAAAACACTGTTTACATTTCTTTCCTAGCCTAGAATATCAAAATTCTTCTATTTTTGCAACCGTTTTATCGTTTTTTCATGAAAATTTACTTTCCATTTCAAAAGGAACTTTTTGTCATTTCATGTTATGATAGTACTGTGATTCACTTCAGAATAAAAGAAAGAAGGATGTTTTATGAATCAAGAAAAAATTACCGATTTAAAAAATTGGATGCACCAAGAAAAGATTGACTTCACTTATATTAGTGATCCTGGTCATATCGCTTACTTTTCCGGTTACGAAAGCGAACCTCATGAGCGCGTGTTAGCTTTGTTTATCGCTGCGGACGACCAATCATTTTTATTTACACCTGCATTGGAAGTCGAAGATGCCGAAAAGAGTAGTTGGACTTATCCCGTTTATGGTTATTTAGATAGCGAAAATCCTTGGGAAAAAATTGCGGCTTTATTAAATAAACGAACACAAGGCACACCACGCTTTGCTTTAGAAAAACAAGCTCTTTCTTTAGCTCGTTTCGATCAATTGAAAACCTATTTCCCAGCTAGCGATTTTCGCATGATGTTACGCCTTTAATTGAAAACTTCAATTAATTAAAACAGAACC
>OIEK01000109.1_pt1 | contig 42683 bp, 41 predicted proteins | sample 1581821 | NCBI WGS metagenome assembly OIEK01 (sample SAMN03281017, study PRJEB24777) | human gut metagenome | isolation source: fecal sample PR221 from 1 month old male Chinese infant, caesarean... | reverse complement strand
CACGCAAATTAATGAATTCTGTTATTTTTGAATATCCGTAAGCAAACAGGCAAAACTCATTACAAGAAAGCAAGTTGCGTAAGTTTGAATAACATCAAAGAATATAGTAAAAATAGTCGCGCGAAAATAGTTATTGAAGAAGCTGTAGAAAAATAAGACCTATCAATTTCGAACATCCACAACTAAAAATGATTTCTCGGTGCGGTATGAGCTCCAGCCAATTGATGAAAAAAGCTGTGAACTGCGTTATACAGAAACAATGGTTTCTTATGGGGCGTTACAAAAACTGAATGATGCAGTATTAGGTATCTTTTTAAGTTATTTTAAAAAGAAACAGTTTTATAAAATGCTTAAAATGATGGAAACTGCTTAAAGGGAAAAAGCGGCTTTTGTCCAGTTGATTCTCTTCAGCTTTAGAAAGTGAGCGATGAGTCGTTTCGACTTATCGCTCACTTTTTTTTTTGGCCCTATTATTTTGGAAACGCACACAAAAAAGCTGTGTGTAATCGTTTTATTTTTAGTGTGTACACGCTTTCCATGTTGAAAAACGTTGTCATATCAAGGTTTTCAATGTGTTAAAACTTGGCACGCTTCTTGCTTATATAAAGGTGTAAAGCAAAACAAAGAGAATTTAGGAGATGAAGGAAAATGGCAAAAAAAACAATTATGTTAGTTTGTTCCGCAGGAATGAGCACAAGTTTATTAGTAACAAAAATGCAAAAAGCAGCAGAAGATCGTGGCATGGAAGCAGACATCTTTGCAGTATCGGCTTCTGAAGCAGATACAAACTTGGAAAATAAAGAGGTGAATGTTTTACTTTTAGGTCCACAAGTTCGTTTCATGAAAGGGCAATTTGAACAAAAATTACAACCAAAAGGGATTCCTTTAGATGTCATTAACATGGCGGACTATGGCATGATGAATGGCGAAAAAGTTTTAGATCAAGCAATTTCATTAATGGGATCATCAAACTAGAGCAGAAAATGGGGTAGAGGTAATGGACGGACAACAGAACTTAGAAGCAATCATGGGTTTAATCATGTATGGCGGAAATGCTAAAAGCGATGCAATGGAAGCGATTGCCGCAGCAAAATCGGGGGATTTTGAATTAGCAGACAAAAAAATTGCAGATGCAGAAGAATCACTTGTACATGCACATCATTCGCAAACAGGAATGTTAACAGAAGAAGCAAAAGGCAATAACATGCAAGTAACATTGTTAACAGTGCACAGTCAAGATCATTTAATGACTGCGATTGCATTTACAGATTTAGCAAAAGAAATTATCGATCTTTATCGCCGTATTGATAACGAGTAATCTCGTTGTCAATGCGTCTTATAAGAAAAACGCGCTTGAGAAAGCGTTAATTAGGAGGAATAACAATGGACGGATTTGTTCAATGGATGGAGAAACACTTTATGCCGAAAGCGTCAGTTATCGCAGCGCAACGGCACTTGGTAGCAATTCGTGACGCGTTTGTCGTAACGATGCCATTAATGATTTTAGGGGCTTTGGCGGTATTAATTAATAATATTCCAATTCCAGGATATGAGGACTTTTTAAACAAAATTTTCCCAATGATGTATAACGATGCACCAATTTGGAAAAGCTTTGGTGGTAACATTTGGAACGGTACATTCGCAATCTTTGCCGTTTTAGTAGCCTTTTTAGTAGCACACAATTTAGTTAAATCTTATGGAAAAGACGGCATTGCAGCCGGTACAGTTTCTGTAGCTTCATTCTTCGCAGTTGGCGGCTTAGAAGGTATGGGCGCAACTGGATTATTTATTGCTTTGATTATTGCACTTATTTCAGGAGAACTATTCCAACGTTTATCTGGCAATCCTAAATTAGTTATCAAAATGCCTGATGGTGTACCACCAGCAGTAGCAAAATCATTTGCGGCATTATTACCAGCAATGATTACAATCAGTTTATTTAGTTTAATCACATCAATTCTATTTGCTTTAGGAATTGACAATATCGTTATTTCATTCTATGAAGCAGTTCAACAACCATTTATGGGACTTGCAAACAGCTACCCATCAGCATTATTGTTAGCTTTCATTACACCATTCTTATGGTTCTTTGGTTTACATGGTGCCAACATGGTTGACCCATTAATGCAAACAATCAACGTACCAGCGATTGATGCGAACATTAAAGCTTTAGAAGCAGGTAAAGCAATTCCTTATATTGTAAACAAACCTTTCTTTGATTCATTTGTAAACTTAGGTGGAACAGGGGCAACATTAGGTCTGTTAATTGCTATCTTTATCGTTGGTCGTCGTAACAAACCATACAAAGTCATTACAAACTTAAGTTTAGCACCAGGACTATTTAATATTAATGAACCAGTCATGTTCGGTTTACCAATTGTTTTAAACCCAATTATGTTTATCCCATTCATTTTAGTCCCAATGGTTCTTGTAACTGTTGCGTATGTGGCGACAGCAACTGGTTTAGTACCAGCTGCAACCTTTATGCCACCTTGGGTAACACCACCAATTATTGGCGGATTTTTAGCAACGAAGAGTATCGCCGGCGGAGTTTTAGCAGCTGTTAACTTATTGATTTCTATTTTGATCTACATGCCTTTCGTAAAAGTAGCAACAGATCAATACTTGAAACAAGAAGCAGCCGCAGAAGCAGCTGAGTAAAAAATCGAAGGATTGAATCGTCCGGACTCTTACGGAGGGTTCAATCCTTTTTTTAATGATTAAATCGTAAAGGAGCAAATAACATGAAATATCAATTTCCAGAAAATTTTTGGTGGGGTTCTGCAGCCAGCGGTCCTCAAACAGAAGGCGTTTTTGAAGGTGATGGTAAAGGTCAAAATATTTGGGATTTTTGGTATCAAGAAGCGCCAGAAAAAATTTTTTTCAACAAGTCGGTCCAGATAAGACCTCACAATTTTATAAAAAATACCAAGAAGATATTCAGTTAATGAAAGAAACGGGACATAACTCTTTTCGAACATCCATTCAATGGAGCCGTTTAATTCCAGATCCTACAACAGGAAAAGTCAATCAAACAGCAGTTGATTTTTATAATCAAGTCATTGATGATTTATTAGAACACGGGATTGAGCCCTTTATGAACTTGTATCATTTTGATATGCCGATGGTACTTCAAGAAAAAGGCGGTTGGGAAAGCCGTGAAGTGGTTGATTTGTATGTTGACTTTGCCAAAACCTGTTTTGAATTGTTTGGCGATCGCGTGAAAAAAATGGTTTACGCACAATGAACCAATTGTACCAGTTGAAGGTGGTTATCTCTATGGCTGGCATTATCCTGATAAAGTGAATCTAAAAGAAGGGATTCAAGTACTCTATCATGAAGCTTTAGCTAGTGCCAAAGCGATTGCCGTCTATCACTCTATGAACTTATCAGGTGAAATTGGCATTATTTTAAACTTAACGCCGACTTATCCTCGTGATGAGCACAACGAAGCCGATGTAAATGCGGCTAAATTTGTCGATGGTTTCTTTAATCGTTCGTTTTTAGACCCGGCTGTTAAAGGTCATTTTCCAGAAGATATGGTTGCTTGGGCGAAAGCAAATGACTTATTGCCAGAAACAACGCCAGAAGATTTAGCAATAATTGCTGAAAATACTGTGGACTTATTAGGAGTAAACTACTATCAACCACGTCGTGCCAAAGCAAAAGAAACACCTGTTGAAACACGACCAGAAGGCTTACTTCCAGAAGATTTTTATGATGTCTACGATATGCCTGGCAAAAAAATGAATCCTTACCGTGGCTGGGAAATCTACGAAAAAGGTATTTATGATACATTAATGAATTTAAAAGAAAATTATGGCAACATTCGCTGCTACATTTCAGAAAATGGCATGGGCGTAGAAGGAGAAGAACGCTTTGTCAATGAACAAGGAGTCATTGAAGATGATTATCGGATTGAATTCGTGCAAGATCACTTGAAATGGGTGCACCAAGCGATTCAAGAAGGTAGTAATGTTCAAGGATATCATATGTGGACGTGTATGGATAACTGGTCTTGGCTCAATGCCTATAAAAATCGTTATGGCTTCATCGCTGTGGATTTAGATGATGATGCGAAACGGACCATTAAGAAAAGCGGTCGTTGGTTCAAAGAAATGACAGCAAATAACGGCTTTTAGAAAGAGAACCGTTTCTGTGATAAAATGAATTGATACAATGTGCGAGGAGGAAAGAAAATGACAACTAAAAGAGTCAAAAAAATGGGCAAAGAAGAAATGAAAGAGATGTTTGATCTTGTTATCTATGCTTTTAATCAGGAACCCACGGCGGAACGCCAAGAACGTTTTGAAAAATTGTTGTCACATACGCAAAGCTATGGCTTCCTAATTGATGAGCAGTTAACAAGTCAAGTGATGGCGACACCTTTTCAAGTGAATTTCCATGGTGTCCGCTATCCCATGGCTGGAATTGGCTACGTGGCTTCTTATCCAGAATATCGTGGTGAAGGCGGCATCTCTGCTATTATGAAAGAAATGTTGGCTGATTTAGCGAAACAAAAGGTTGCCCTTTCTTACTTAGCACCGTTTTCATATCCATTTTATCGTCAATATGGCTATGAACAAACATTTGAACAAGCAGAGTATACAATTAAAACGGAAGATTGGCCACGTGTTAAACGAGTTCCGGGTACCATTAAACGAGTTTCTTGGGCTGACGGTAAAGAGGTCATTAAAGACGTATACCTTGAAAATCAAAGAGCGCACTCTGGTGGTGTGATCCGTGAAACTTGGTGGCTGGATTATACGCTGAATCGTGCAAGTAAACCAAATAATCAAGCGATTTATTATTCGTCAGAAGGGAAAGCAGAAGGCTATGTGATTTATCGGATAGCTGCTGGCACCTTTGAAATCGTAGAATGGAACTATTTAACTAATACAGCTTTTAAAGCTTTAGCTGGGTTTATTGGCTCACATAGTGGTTCCGTTCAATCGTTCCATTGGATTAATGGTTTTGCTGGAAAAGATTTAAATGATTTAATGCCAACGCCAGCAGCTTCTGTAAAAATTTTACCTTACATGATGGCACGAATCGTTGAGTTACAAACATTTCTGGAAAAATATCCATTTCAATCAGGAGAAAAAGAAACGTATTCTTTAGAGATTGAAGATTCCTATGGGCCATGGAATGAAGGCATTTGGACAATCACAATTGACGAACAAGGAAAAGCAACAGTGACTAAAGGTGCTGCGGAAAAAGAAGGGACTGCTGCTTTGAAAGCAGATATCCAAACGTGGACGCAACTATTCTTGGGCTATCGTTCAGCAGAGACGTTATCTTTTTATGAACGCTTGCAAGGAGACGCAACGACAGCTCAACGTTTAGGACAACGTTTAGTCAAAGGCATGCCAATTTTAGAAGATTATTTTTAAAAGTGTGTTTATTCGCAAAAAATGACAGAACCTACTATAATAAAAATGTAAAAAGAATTATTTTAGAAAGGTGATGGGGACAATGGCGAAAACGAAACAAGAAAAAGTTGCACGCAATAATAAAATTGGGCAATATATAGCTATTGCGACAGGACTTTATTATTTAGGAAAAATGATTCTTGATCGGCGGCAAAAAAAATAATAGATAAACGAACGACGTGTTTCACTGAAAGAAAGTATCTCGCATAATTATTTATGCAGGATACTTTCTTTTTGTCTATTGACAGATGTAGTGAAGACTTCTAAAATTAAAACAGATTGTTCTCGTAGCTCAGTAGGATAGAGCAACCGCCTCCTAAGCGGTAGGTCGCTGGTTCAATTCCAGTCGGGAACGTAAAAAGGCAAGTAAATTTAGGGGGGAAGACAGATGGCGATTACTATAAATATTTATTATAGTGGGACAAATGGAGGTGCAAGAGAATTTGCCAAAGAAATGATTGCCAGCGGAATTGTAGAGGCGATTCGTGCAGAAAAAGGGAATAGTCGCTATGAATACTTTTTTCCAATGGACGATGAAGAAACAGTTCTGCTGATTGATAGTTGGACAGATCAGGAAGCATTAGACAAACACCACGCTTCTCCAATGATGACCCGTATTACGGAACTTAGAGAAAAATATGATTTGCATATGAAAGTAGAAAGATATGTATCAGATGTAACAGACCCCTTGACAAAAGATGCCGCGTTTATAAGAAAATAACCAGAGTACAATCATTGATCTTAAAATTTAGTGCTAGGAACATCAAGCGTTTCGACTGATGTTCCTAGCACTTTTTATCTTGTAAGGATGAATCATTTGTTACACACGTTAAATTAAAGAAGGACCATTTGTTCTTCAGTCACAGCCGGTTCGGTTAAAATTTTGGCTTGGGCAGCTGCGAGTTTCGCAATAGGTACCCGATAAGGTGAGCAAGAGATGTAGTTTAGGCCAAGTGTTTGGAAAAATGTGATGGATTGCGGATCACCACCGACTTCTCCACATACGCCAATACTCATGTTTGGTTTAGTACGACGCGCTTTCTCTACAGCTAATTGAATCAGTTGACCAACACCTGTTTGATCTAGTGATTGAAACGGATCTTGGGTAATGATTTTCTTTTCCCGATACGTATTAATGAATTTACCGATATCATCACGAGAAAAACCATAGGTCATTTGTGTTAAATCATTTGTTCCAAAGCTGAAAAAGTCTGCTTCTTCTGCTAACTGATCCGCAATCAGACAAGCTCTAGGTAGTTCAATCATTGTCCCGATTTCGTAAGGGAAAGGAGTCATTTTATGTTCTTCAAAGAGACCGTCAATCGTTTCTTTTAAAATGCGTTTGAGATAGAGAAGTTCTTCTTTTTCGGCGATTAGAGGAATCATCACTTCTGGATAAACAGTAATTCCTTCTTTGACTAATCGAATGGCACTAGTAAATAAGGCTGTAACTTGCATTTTGTATATTTGTGGTTGGGTCACACCTAAGCGACAACCACGATGGCCCAACATTGGATTGGTTTCTTGTAACCGTTCAATTTGTTTGGCGATGGTCACCGGGAACCGTTGTAGTTGCTTCGCCAATAATTGAATATCATTCTTTTCATGAGGTAAAAACTCATGCATCGGCGGATCTAACAAGCGGACCACCATGGGTTTGTCTTGAACTACTTTCAGCATTTGATAAAAGTCTTCCTGTTGAAAATGAAGAAGTTGCTCCAACGCATAGGTTGCTTCCTTTTCAGACTCTGCTAAAATCAGGCGACGCATTTCCAAGACACGCTCTTCACCGAAAAACATATGCTCTGTTCGCGCTAAACCAATCCCCGCTGCGCCAAAACGGATAGCAGTCTCTAAATCTTGTGTAGTTTCTGCATTGGCACGAACAGTTAAATCAGCATATGCATCTGCCCAAGACAAGAGCTCTTGAAGGTCATCGTTATTATCAGCAGAAATTGTAGGAATTTCGCCAAGATAAATTTCCCCCGTTGAGCCATCGACGGAAATGATTGTTCCTTCTAAGATGACCTGTGGCCCGCAGTGTAGTTGTTTGGCTTCTTCATTGACGGTTAAACTTTCACAACCAGTCACACAGCAAGTTCCCATTCCTCGTGCGACCACAGCGGCATGAGAAGTCATTCCGCCACGACTGGTCACGATTGCTTCGCTTACAACCATGCCTTCAATATCTTCTGGTGAAGTTTCTTGACGAACAAGAATGACTTTCTTTCCTAGATTGGTCAGTTCTTTGGCTTTTTCTGCTGTAAAAACAATTTGGCCACTTGCTGCACCAGGACTAGCAGGAAGTCCCATAGCTAAACGTTCCATGTGTTGTCGTTTCTCTTGATCAAACACGGGATGAATTAATTGATCAATCGTATCAGGTGTCACACGCAACAGTGCTTCTTGTTTAGTAATGCGATTTTCTTTGGCTAAGTCTAAAGCAATTTTAACCGTAGCTGCGGCGGTTCGTTTCCCGTTTCTTGTTTGTAAAATATATAATTTTTCATTTTCAATGGTAAATTCAATATCTTGCATGTCACGATAATGATATTCTAAAAGTTCTGCGTAATGGCGAAAATCTTGATAAACTTTTGGCATAGTCAAACGTAAACGACGAATGGGTTCTGGCGTCCGAATACCAGCCACTACATCTTCTCCTTGCGCGTTCAAAAGAAACTCTCCAAACAGTTGATTTTCCCCTGTGACCGGATTTCTAGTAAAGACAACGCCAGTGCCACTGTCTAGTCCACGATTGCCGAAAACCATTTCTTGAATGTTGACAGCTGTACCTAAATCATGTGCAATATGATGTAAGTTTCGATAAACCACCGCACGTTGATTATTCCATGAATCAAAAACAGCTTTGATTGCTTCAAAAAGTTGTGCGACAGGGTCTTGTGGGAAGACCACATGATATTGTTCGAAAACTTCTTGGTAGCGGACAATCAAGGCGAAATGATCTGCTTCTTGAAAAGCGGTAATTTTTTTGTTTAGCTCTTGTTCCAAGCGCTCTTTTTGTTGGTCAAATAATTCTTTGGGAATGTGATAGACGACGTCTCCAAACATTTGAATAAGTCGGCGATAACAGTCAAAAGCAAAACCAGGAGAGGTTAAGGTCGCAAATTTTTTTCACACGTTGATCATTTAAACCTAAATTTAAAATAGTATCCATCATACCAGGCATCGAGAAGGCAGCACCGCTGCGAACGGAAACTAAGAGAATCTCATTGTCCGCGGTAAAAGATTTGCCTGTTTCAGTTTCTAGATTTTTAACCGCTTTCAAAATTTCTGATTGTAAGTGTTCTTCAAAGAAAGTAGCATCTGCCAAATAGTCCATACAGCAACGGGTTGTAATCGTGAATCCTTGTGGAATCGGCAAACCTAAGCGTGTCATTTCTGCCAAGTTTGCCCCTTTACCACCAAGAGTCTCTTTACCTTCATTGTGTGTTTCGTTAAAAGAATAAATAAACTTTTTCATGCGTGACCTCCGTTTAATATGTGTCTTATATGTTCAATAAACATCATAATAGACGGAAATAAGTTTGTCAATAGAAAAAGTTTCTTGTCAATATGTTGAAAAAACAATAAATATGTGTATAATTGTAAGCGAATGCACAATTTGTTTAAGAGGAATTGAGGAGGAAATGATGAAATTAAGTAAACGACAAGAGCAAATTATCGCTGTTGTAAAAGAGCATCAGCCAGTTAGTGGTGAACGCATTTCGGACATACTAGCCGTTTCACGTGCGACATTGCGTTCTGATTTGTCTTTTTTAACACTTTCAGGAATTTTAAAAGCAAGTCCGAAAGTTGGGTATACTTACGAAAGTGATAATATGGAGGCTTTTTTCTTTTTTGATGTTTTTCAAACAAAAGTTCAGGAGATCATGAGTCCACCATTGATGGTTGCCCAAGACACCTCAATTCGAGATGCGATTACCAACTTATTTATGTATGATGTCGGTTCTCTTTATGTCATGGATGAAGCAAAAGAATTATTAGGGGTTTTGTCACGAAAAGATTTATTACGGGCCTCTTTAAATACAAATATTGATGGCACACCTGTTGCTGTTTGTATGACAAGAGTGCCACATGTGAAAACCTGCACACCAGAATTTACTATTCTTGAAGCTGCTGACACTTTGCAAAAATACGAAGTGGATTCTTTGCCAGTCGTTGAAAAAGAAAATCCTAAAAAAGTTATTGGAAAAATTACGAAAACGAAAATTTTAACCTATATTACGCAACAAGCGAAAGAAGCCGCACAAAACAGATAAGGGAGCTTAATTATGAAAAAAGAGATCATTGTTTATACTATTTCCGATTCACTTGGAGAAACATCACAAAAATTGTTAGCTGCAGCAAGCGCACAATATCCAGATATTTCTTTTCTTAATCGATACAATTTTTCTTTTGTCACAACAGAAGAAGAATTATTAGAGATTTTAAAAGATGCCTTAAAAGATAAAGCCTTAGTTGTCAGTACATTAGTCAGTAAACAACTAATCACAGCGGCGAAAGAATTTAGTGAACGAACAGGGTTGTTATATTTAGATTTAATGGCGCCATTTTTTGAATTAATTCAAGCGAAAGCCGGAGTAGATCCTATTGAAGAGCCTGGACGACGCCACCAACTAGATCGTGCCTATTTTGATAAAATCTCAGCGATTGAATTTGCTGTAAAATATGATGATGGCAAAAATCCTCAAGGGTTTCTTGATTCTGATATATTGTTGTTAGGCGTTTCGCGGACCTCAAAAACGCCAGTCAGTATGTATTTAGCGAATCAAGGCTACCGCGTTTCTAACTTACCATTAATTCCAGAAGTTCCATTGCCGCCAATTTTGGAAGAAATGGATCCACAAAAAATGATTGGTTTAGTTTGTTCGCCAGAAACATTAGGACAGATTCGTAGCAGTCGGTTGGCTTCCTTAGGTTTAGGTAATGAGACCAGTTATACCAATGTTGAACGGATTGAACAAGAATTAGCTTATGCTGAAGAAATTTTTGCGAAGTATGGCATCCCAGTGATTGATGTAACCGCAAAATCTGTCGAAGAAACAGCCTTTTTAATTAAAGAAAAACTAGATGAAAGAAATTAAAAAGCTTGGCAACCTCACTAAATTTCAGTGAAGTTGCCAAGCTTTTTATACTTAATTGGGATTCTTTTTGTTAGTCAATATTTTTTTGATCGACTAATGAGTAAAGCAATCATCACGTAGACAATCCAGCTACTTTTAGAATAAAGTGTATAGCGGGGTTGCCATTTGCTAGCAAATTTTTCCTTGTATTCGCGTAATCCTTGGAAGGAGTAAATTTCTGAACCAAATTCATAAATTAACGCAGCAATCCGTTCTTGAATAAAACTTTTTCTTGATTGACCAACGTTGGCTAACGGAGCCATCCCTAAATTGAAATAATGAATATTTTCTGTTTTCATATATTCAAATAAATGAATAAATAGGAAATCCATACTTCCAGAAGGGGCTTTTTCTTTATGGTGACGCATCAAGTCGATGGTACCAACTTCATTTGTGTAACTAGGAATAATATTAGCGAAAGAGACCATTTCTCCTTCAGCATTTCGGACAACAGCAATTGGGTTTCTTTGAAGATACGCTTCATCGAAAAATCCTAGTGAAAAGCCTTTTTCTTTTCGATTGTCTAACCAACTATCCGAAATAGCTTTTAATTCGTGCATTTGTTCGGTACTAAAAGGAGGTTGGAGTACGTCAAATGAATAGCCGGCTTTGGTAATTTTATTAAACACTGCGCGGGTACCTTTGAATTTTTTCCCAGACATCGTAAATGTTTCTAGATTAACTAAGGCTTCTTCGCCCATTTTGATAAATTCGTAGCCATATTCGTGTAGTAACATCACGCTGTCCTCATTGGTTTCGTAAAAGACGGGTACATAGCCGAAACGATCTGTTTCTTTAAGGAATGCATCAATCGCCGCAGGAAAATCTTCTTTGTTCCCAGAAGGGTTGCCCATCACAACGCATTTATTATTAATGGTGTTGAATTGTAAAAAGACAGTCGGTTCTTCTTTGGGATATAAGAAAACCTGTTTATCATGAAGAAAGACAAGTTCACTGTCAATATTCCCGCCATAAGTTGTTAAGATATTATGCAAGATACTATCTTCTGGAAACTCACCAACTTGGTGTTTTTTCCCTTGGAGGTAGCGAACAAATAGAAAGTTAAAACTCATAACTAAGAGGATAGCGATAAATCCTGACAACCAGATCCGTTCGGAAGGGAACAAGAAAAATTCCACAAAATGATGACGATGGTGTGGGAAGTTCGGTAAATTATAAACACCAATTACCAGGTATAACAAAGTCAACAAGCCAAAGATAAAGCCATCAATCGTCATCCACTCCCAAGAGTAAACCAGTTGTTCACGGTACAATTCTGATTTTGAAAAAATAACGATAAATAATAAAATAGCTAAATAGAAAATGGAAAACATACTAAAGTCAACAACAAATGAATACAAGATAGCACCAATTAATAAAATAATCGTTGGATAATAGGCTCTTTTAACACGATCAGCAATCCCACGTCCCATAATTAATAATGCAAAGCCTAAGACAATACTCGGAATTTGAATAATAATATGAGAACGGAAGGGGTTAATATCTCTTAACCAATGCACTTGAGTGAAGGCTTCTGGAATAGTGGCTAGGAGCACCATCATAATTCCTGAAAAATAAAGTAAAACCACTTCCAGCTTGTGGGCAATTTCCAAAGTAATTTGTTTTAGCAATTGACGATAATGAGTATCCAACTTTTGGCTTAAGTGTTTTGTAAAGAACAAACAGCCAATTAAGAAAGGAATAATATAATAGAATAAACGATAGAGCAATAACCACAAAACAATAATTTCACGATCAACACCTAAGTTGCTTAGTCCTAAAATCATCATGACATCAAAACTACCTAAAGCCCCTGGAATCATCGAAGCAATCCCAATAATCGAAGCTGCTACATATAAAGGAACAATATCAATTAAAGGAATCGGTACATCTAATAAGTAACCAATACTGATAAAGGTAATTAAAACACCTGTCCATTCTAAAAACGAAGAAACAACTAAAGATAAGCGATTTTTTGCATCGAGGTTACCAAAGGAACTATTTTTTTGGAAATGTAAAATAAGATAAAGTAACGGGAAATAAAGACCGCCACCTAATAACCAAATCCAATATTGCTGTAAATAAGCCATCTTTGGATCAAACTGAACAAGGAAAAAGCAAAGAATACTATAAATAGATAGACCGGATAACACAAAAAGTAAAATATGGGTTAACGCAGGTAAAATTTTCTTTTCCTCTGTTTTATTTCCATAAAATTCAGAACGAAGTCCCATGCTGACCAAACCACCGAATCCACCAATATTATTGATAGTATTGACAATCCAGCTAGATTCAAGGAGTTCCCGTTTTGAGACTTTCAAGTTTAAAATGCGATTTAATGTTAAGTCATAATTTAGCATCGGAGTAACGGAAACTAAACCGATAACCATCATCAATAACAATTTCCATAGCGGAATCTCATCAAAAATCTGTTTTAACTGTTCAAATGAGATCGTTTTACCAATTGATAAAAGTTGGGCAACAACAATAATTGAGACCGCAATAACAAACAGTGTTTTTAGTAATCCTGTATGCGTTTTGATCCAATGAATAATTTGTTTCATTTAGACACCTTCATTTCCTTTAAGAATTTTTCGATTGTTTTATTAAAAATATCTGGTGAGTTTTTGGCAAATAAATGACCCTGTTTATTTACCAAGACCAATTTACCATCAGGAATGGCATCAGCAATCGCCCGTGAATGGGAAAGCGCAATTAAATCTCGACTGCCAGTAATAACAAGAGTAGGACAGGGGATGTGTTCTAAATCTTGTTTTGTCAGTCCAGTATCTTCAAATAACAGAGCCACGATAGGGAGCCGTGTGCGCAATTTTTTTTGAAAAAAAAGCGCCAATACGACAAAACCAATATTGAAAATAAGTGGCAATCGTTACATATTTTTTCAGACCAGACATGGTGACATTTCCAGAATTTAAGACGAGTTTGTTGACGAAATCAGGATATAAATGGGTAAAAACCATGGCAATATTTGCTCCGTCACTAAAGCCCAATAAATTAATTTTTGTTAAGTGTTCTTGTTGAATAATACCAGCTAAATCTTCTGCCAAAAGCGGAAAAGTTAATTGACTTTGTGTATTGGTGGAACGTCCATGTCCGCGGGTATCCACCGCAATAACTTGATACTCCTTGGAGAAATAAGAAATTTGATAATTAAAAAAAGTATGATCATTGCCATTACCATGAAGTAACACAAGGGGGTAATTTGTTTCTTTGCCAAAAATTTGATAAAAAATTTGACTGCCATCTATTGTTTGAAAATATTTTTCTATTGCCATTCTCCGTCACCTATCTCATCTATAATCAATCGAGTCCTCTCTCATTATAGAGTCTTTTGTCTTTTTTTTGTAATAAAAAACAGAAAATTTTCCGAACAGTTTTGTAAGGTGTTGTAATATAGTGTGATATAGTAGAAGATAGCCACCTAAAAATTAGACTAGAGGAGGGGAAGTTGATGTCTTTAATCGTTTTAATTGGTGCCCAAGCTGTCGGGAAAATGACCGTTGGCAAGGCTTTAGAAAAGCAGTTAGATGCTAAATTACTATTTAATCATCAAACCATTGACTTATTTGCAAACTATCTTGGGTATACGGAACGTGCATTTCAATTGTCTGATTCCGTTAGAAAGGAACTTTTTCATGCCTTTGTCGAAAATCCAGCCACAAATACAACAAAAAACATTATTTTTACAGTGGTGATTGCTTTTGATCAAGAACAGGATTTTCAATTTTTAGAAGAAATATCAGAAATTTTTCTTAGTAAACATGAGTCCGTTTATTTCGTCGAACTCGTCTCTTCAACATCAATCCGCCTAGAACGAAATGTTCATCCAGAACGGCTAGAGGCAAAACCTTCAAAACGCGATGTCGACTTTTCTCGAAAAGAATTACTCAATACCTTTAAAGAACATCGATTAGTAAGCCACGAAGGTGAACTAGAAAGTACATTTCCAAATGTAAAAATAACGAAAATAAATAATTCAAACATGACACCAGAAGAAGTAGCAACGAAGATAATTGCTACTTTTGGTTTGACCTAATGTGAAAGGAACATCGGAATCAATGAAAAAGTTTTTTAAATATCTCGGTAGCTTGATGGTCCTTCTTTTAAGCATAGCTTTAATTTTGATAGGATATTTAACCTTTCGAGAGTTTCGACCACGAGCGGTTGAACCAGTTGCTATAAATAAACAATTTTCAGAGCAAACCATCGAAAAACATCAATCCATTTCTTTAGTCACGTATAACATAGGCTATGCTGGCCTAGGACAAACAGAAGATTTTTTTATGGACGGTGGCAAAACTGTCCAACCAGTTAATAAGGCAATAGTCCAACAGAATTTAACAGGCATTGAAGGAACCTTAAAAGAATTACCAGCGATGATTTACTTATTCCAAGAAGTCGATCGTCGCTCGCAACGTTCTTATGAAGTCAATCAAGAGGAAGAATTACAAAAACAGCTACAGCTGAACAGCGCATTTGCTTATAATTTTAAGGTAGATTATGTGCCCATTCCTTGGCCGCCGATTGGACGAGTAGAAAGTGGTTTATTAACATTATCAAATGAAAAAATAACAGAGGCTAAACGCATTGCTTTACCCAATCCCTTTCGTTGGCCCGTTAGCATTAGTAACTTAAAACGAGCGCTTCTAGAAACGCGCTTTTCAATTAAAGGCACAGACAAAGAATTAGTGGTTTTTAACTTACATTTGGAAGCCTATGACAATGGGGATGGGAAGATTGCTCAAAGCAAAAAGTTAGCTGACGTATTATCCCAAGAATACGCTAAAGGAAACTATGTAATTGCTGGAGGTGACTTTAATCAAGTTTTCAAAGGCAGTCATCGATATCCTAACCTAGGTGAAGCTGGTTGGGCACCAGGAGAAATTGATCCTGCAGACTTACCTAAACATTTTTCACTTGCTTATGATGATCAACAACCGACTGTGCGGGTGCTTAATAAGCCTTACACTGGCTCTTATGAAACATCTCAAGTGTATGTAATTGATGGTTTTATTGTTTCTGATAATGTGGCTGTTCATAGCGTGAAAACAAAGGACGAACAATTTAAATATACAGATCACCAACCTGTGAAGATGGAAGTTGGGTTAAATAGAAAAAGTACAAACGGTGCTTGTTGCTTGCACCGTTTGTACTTTTTATTTACAGATAGCCTTTAGTAATAGAATGAGTGGAATTTAGCATATTTGCTGGGGTTCCTGTAAAAAGAAGCTGTCCGCCATTTCTCCACCTTCGGGACCTAGTTCAATCAACCAGTCGGCACTTTTAATCACATCAATGTGATGTTCTAATAAAATCAAGCTGTTTCCTTCTTCTACCATTCGATTGAAAAGTTGAAGACTTTGTTGGATATCAATTAAGTGTAAGCCATCTGTAGGTTCATCCATTAAATAGATAGCTTTTTTTTGGTGAAGTGTGTCTGCTAATTTTACCCTTTGCAATTCGCCACCAGATAATGTTGAGAGCGATTGATTGAGTTTAAGGTAGCTTAAGCCAACTTCCAGTAAATTTTTTAATGAAAGAGCAAAAGGCTGGTCTTTGAAAAAATCATAGCCATCTTTAACGCTTAAAGCTAGTACTTCAACGATAATTTTTTCCGTTATACAGATAATGAAGCACCTCTTCTTTGTAACGCGTTCCGTGACAGGTTTCGCAAATACTAGTAACATCCTCCATAAAAGACATATCGGAGACAATTATGCCTTTCCCCTTACAAGTAGGACAGGCGCCTTTGGAATTATAGCTAAATAAAGCTGGACTAACATGATTTTCTTCCGCAAACAGTTTGCGGACCTTATCAAAAATATTGAGATAGGTCATTGGTGTGGATCGTAAATTTGCGGTAATGCTTTTTTGTGAAAGATGAATAATTTCTTGATTATCAGCTTGGGCTTTTTGATAAATTTCTTCCGCTAATGATGATTTACCTGAACCAGCGACCCCACAAATAACAGTCAAAACTCCTAACGGAACTTCGACAGATAGATTGTTTAAATTATGCAGTGTCGCATGTTCGATTGATAAAGACTTCCTTGCTTTTCTTGGTTGGTCGTTTAAAGGGAGCGGCTCTTGAAGGGCTTGACTAGTCAAGGTTTTGGAGGCTAAAAATGCGTCATACGTTCCTGAAAACTGGACATGGCCACCATTTTCGCCTGCGAAAGGTCCTATATCGATGATAAAATCAGCTTCTCTAATTAATTGTGGATTATGTTCCACGAGAACCACGGTGTTTCCTTTATTTTTTAAATTGAGCAATGCACGACTGATCCGTTCGATGTCCTTTGGATGTAAGCCAGCACTTGGTTCATCTAAAATATACATAATATCGTTTAAGGCGCTGTTTACATACTTAGCAATTTTAATCCGCTGTGCTTCACCACCAGAAAGTGTTTCAGTTGCTCGTCCTAATGTGAGGTAGGAGAGACCGATATTAATTAATGCTTCTAGACGTACAAGTAGCTCTTCTTGAATATTTTTTATTAAGGAAAGGTCCATTGAACGAATAAAAGAATGTAATTCAGTGAGTGGCATGTCAACAGCATCAGCAATACTTTTCTGATTAATTTTGCAGCTACGAACACGTTCATTGACTCTACTTCCTAAACAATCAGGACATCTTTTTACGGTAACAAAGTGATTAAGGTATTTTTGATGACGTTTGCCTTCGTCTGTATGCAATATGCTACGTTGCATGCGCGGGACGATTCCTTCATACAAAGCTGTATGAGGCCACTCTTTGGGTGGATTAGCTAGTTTTTGTTGTGGAGCATATAAAAATAATGCTAACTCTTCAGGGGAATAGTCCTTGATTTTTTTATCCAAATCAAATAGACCACTATGGGCATAACGCTTCCACCGCCAGTTGCCAACTGTAAATGTGGGGAAATCGATAGGCCCTTCGTTTAATGATTTGTCATAATCAACTAGCTGATGAAGATTGATTTCGGTAATCTTTCCTAAGCCATCGCATGTTGGACATTTTCCATCCGGATGATTAAACGAAAAAGTATCTGAATAACCAACAAATGGAGAACCTGCTCGTGAAAACAGCAAACGTAAAAACGTATAAATATCTGTGTACGTTCCCACTGTCGAACGAGAATTACCTGCTACTTTTTTCTGGTCAATGACAATTGCAACAGGAAGATTCTCGATTTTTTCAACTTCTGGACGACCATATTTGGGTAAGTAATTTTGAACAAACGAACTAAATGTATCATTTAGTTCACGACGTGATTCAGCGGCTAATGTGTCAAATACTAAGGAGGACTTTCCTGAACCCGAAAGTCCAGTAACAACAGTTAGTTGCTTTTTAGGGATATTGACAGAGACATTCTTCAAATTATTTTGTGTTGCGTGCTTAATTTCAATCCATTCCATTAAAAAACCTCCGTTTCTATTCTATTTTAGCATATAAAAAGAACCTAGCCTAAAAGTTGAACATTGGAATTTTCAAGAGAACTTTACTTTTTAATCGCTTTCATTTATGCTATAAGTAATACAGATTTTTTATCTGTATTAATAGATAAAGGATGTGACTTATGAAGAAGTCGATTTTGTTCAAAAAGTTAGGGATTATTTTATTAATTAGCCAAACACTGGTAGGGGTACCAATGTTGGCACAAGAAAGTATACTAGAAACAACCGTTCAAACAGAGACGGAATCAGTAACAACAGAAACCAGTCAGACTGTAGCTAACTTGGAATCTGAAACTACTAGCCAAACGGTGATGCAGGAAAAAGAATCCTCTTCGGCAATCGCCGAAAGCAGTAGCCGAAATGTGGTTGCAGTAACCACTGAAACCACAAATGAGATACAAAATAGTGATACAGATGGAAAAGCTGTTTCTGCAGAGAATGCTTTTTCAGAAGCAGATTATAAACAAGCAACTGCACTGGAGTTAGCAACTTTAGTAAGAGAAAAAAAGGTGACGAGCGAAGAATTAGTAAAAATTGCGTTGGCCATCACTAAACGTGAAAATCCTACATTAAATGCGGTCATTACTTTACGAGAAGAAGCGGCTTTGACAGAAGCAAAAGCTTTACAAGATACAGGTCAACCATTTCTAGGTGTGCCGCTCTTACTAAAAGGGTTAGGACAATCCTTGAAAGGTGAAAGCAACACGAACGGTTTTGGTTTTCTCCGAGATCAAGTAGCTGGTGGGACATCGACCTTTGTCAAAGCACTACAAAATGCCGGATTCATAATCATTGGTCAAACGAATTATCCAGAATTAGGTTGGAAGAATATTTCAGATTCAAAGTTATATGGCGTTTCCGTCAATCCATGGAATCCTAACCATTATTCAGGTGGTTCTTCAGGCGGAGCGGGTGCTAGTGTCGCCGCGGCATTTGTTCCCATTGCTTCTGGAAGTGATGCTGGTGGCTCTATCCGCATCCCTGCTTCTTGGACAGGCACCGTAGGCTTGAAACCTTCTAGAGGAGTAATCATTGGTAATTCTAATAGTGCAAAAGGTCAAACTGTTCACTTTGGTTTAAGTCGAACCGTGGCGGATACAAATGCATTATTTGAAACCTTATTAACCAAAAAAGATCTTCCTGCGGGACATTTAAGTCAAGCGCAACCCATTGCTTATACAACAGAATCCCCTGCCGGAACGCCTGTAAGTGCCGAAGCAAAAGAGGCGGTCGCTGAAGCTGTTGCTTTTTTAAAAGACCAAGGGTACACATTGGTTGAAGTGAAGCACCCTGTTGATGGGGAACGTCTAATGAAAAATTATTATACTGTAGCTGCTGGCTCAGCAGGAATTGCCGATTTTATGGCGCGGCAGAAATTAAAAAGACCGCTTGAACGAAATGATGTAGAACTGTTAACATGGGCGCTTTTTCAAACAGGAAAAAATATAACGAGTGAAGAGACAACTGCGGCTTGGACAGATATTGCTTTACAAGCACAAGCGATGGACGAATTTTATCAACAGTATCCTATCTTATTAACACCAACGACAGCTGCCACGGCACCTAGTATTGATAATCTGTTACTAAAACCAGAACATGCAGCACAGATGGAAAAAATTGATCAATTGTCACCAGCAGAACAAAAACAATTGATTTATGACCAATGGCTGACGGCGTTCACATATACACCGTTTACACAACAAGCAAATTTATTTGGACATCCAGCATTAAGTGTACCAACTTACGTTTCAAAAGAAGGACTGCCTTTGGGGATTCAATTTAATAGTGCATTAAATGAAGACCGAACGTTGCTACAATTAGGTGCTTTATTTGAAAATAACCACAAGATAAATCAACCACATGTAGAAGAACCAGACAAAGACAAAGACCCAAATGCAAGCGGCGAACCAGATAAAGACAAAGAGCCGGATGCAAGTGGCGAACCAGACAAAGACAAAGAGCCAAATGCAAGCGGCGAACCAGATAAAGACAAAGAACCAGATGCAAGTGGCGAACCAGAAAAAGATAAAGACTCAGATGCAAGTGGCAAACCAGAAAAAGACAAAGAAACAAAAACAAGTGAAGGACCAATCGAAAGAAAAGATCAAAACCAAAACCCAGACAAAGCTGGAAAAACTACTAGTGAGTCATCCTTAGATAATTCGCTGAATTCATCAGCAAATCAGGGAACCAAATCAACAGAAAGTACGCATGCTTTTTCTAATAAAAGTATGATTGGGAAACAAGAACAGCTTCCCAAAAAAGTATTACCAAAAGCAGGTGCAGAAGTACCTAGTACTTTCTGGGTTGTTTTAGGAGGAGCTTTCTTAGTAACGAGTGGAACGATTTATATAAGGAAAACTAGAAAATGATAACCAGTGAAGGCTAGAGACAATTTATCCCCAATTGTCTCCAGCCTTTTTTCTTTGGTATACTAAAACCAATAGGGAAATGGAGGCGAAAGTAATGAGGGCGTTTGAGAAGATTCCAGCGTTTCAGCAATGGCAAAAAGTTGAAGCTATTCACCGTGGTTGGTCAACTGATTTAAAGTTTAAAGTTACCAAAAATCAAGAAACCTTTTTATTGCGAATTTTTCAACAAGAAGAGTTATTAGCCAAACAACAAGAATATCAATTTATCAAAAAAGTAGCGGCGTTAGGATTTCCCAGTTCTAAACCCTTTTTTATGTGCACCTATTCCTGAAAGTGAACAAGGATACATGTTATTAACGTATCTAGAAGGTGAAGACTTAAGCGGTGTTTTACCCGCTCTTTCTCCCAAAGGACAACTGAACTTAGGCGTAGAGGCAGGCCGCTATTTAAACAAAATCCATAAGCTTTTGTTGCCTGAAAGGATTAGTCAAAGAGAGATTGCGCGAAATTTATACGAAAAAAAGCAGAGCCAACTAAATAAGTATAAGGAATCTCAATTTTGTATGCCGTACCAGCAGCCAATAATTTCATATTTAGAAAAACAATTACCGTTATTGCAACAACGGCCTGTAGTTTATCAGCATGGAGATTTCCATGTAGGAAATTTTATTTACTTGCCAACTAGGCAGGTCGGTGTGATTGATTTTAATCGATGGGATTTTGGGGATCCTTATGAAGAATTTTACAAGTTACAATTTTTTTCAAGAAATGTTTCGCCATTGTTTGCTTATGGTCAATTACAAGGTTATTTTGCTGGGAAAGTTCCTACCTTATTTTGGCAGTTTCAAAAGCGTTTATACTTTTCACGCAGGACTCTATTCTTTAGTTTGGGCACTGAGCATTTGGTGAAAAAGAAATCAGGACTATGGAACAGCAATACCAACAATTACTAGAGGACTATAATTGTGGAGAATTACTAGTTCCCAAATGGTTTTCAACTATCCAAAGAAAGGGATTGAGATTTTTAGGTTTATTTCGATAGAATAAAAACAAAAACAGGAGTTTAAGGAATGAAACTAAACGGGATTATTATGATAACGGTTGTTGGAAGCGTTTTATCTGGCTGTGGTTGGCAAAAATCGAAAGAGGAATCACAGAAAGTACAAACCGTACAAACAAACAATGTAAATACTGAAGAAACAAGAGCAATTTCAGCAACCGAAGTTAGTCAAACCACGGCGTTGGAATTAGAGCAAACAACGCAAACACAAGAATTAACTGAATTAGTTACAGAAGAAGGGACGATTTGGAATCAGCAAAAAGCAAAACAGTTAGGACAATACATGGAAACCTGGGGTCAAGAACGCAATCAGAACTATCAAGCGTACCAACCAGGTCACTCTGTAGCTTTTTACACGATTCAAGTGCCTGATGATTTATTGAGTTATGAACCTAAAATACAACCAGCTATTGGGAACAATCCCATTTGGTTAAATTGGTCAGAAACAGGCAGCGAAGGGGGTTATTGTCTGGTGGCAGTATACTCTGACAGTGCGACACAAGTTGCCCAGAAGCATGTCTATTTATTTACTTTAGTGAATGGTGAAGCCAAAGTCTATGTGAGTAAAGAACAGCCAGTAGAGGAGCAACCTTATTTGTTTTTAAAAGAAACAAGCAATACAGAACTGAAAGAACAATTCACAAATCTTGTGAATAATCTTTAATTTTTTATTTAATCAAAAGGAAAAGAAAATTTATCATTGACAAAGTATCCGCTTTCATTTTATTCTGTAGCTACCCCTTGGGAAAGGGCAAAAGGAAGTTTTGAAAGGGATGGAAAAAATGAAGGAAACAAGTTTAGTAATTATTAAGCCAGATGGCGTTGAACGAAAGTTAGTTGGCAAAATCATTCAACGTTTTGAAGATAAAGGTATTGACTTATTGCACCTTAAATTCGAACGACTAACAGTAGAAACAGTGAAGGAACATTATGAGCATTTAAAAGATGAACTATTTTTCCCTGAATTATTAGCCTATATGACAAGTGGCCCAGTGGTTGTGATGGTCGTTGTAGGGGACAATGTGGTTAAAAAAGTGCGTAAATTAGTTGGAGCAACGAATCCGTTAGATGCTGAAAGTGGCACCTTACGAGCGGATTATGGGTTGTCTGTCACCAAAAATTTAATCCATGCTTCTGATTCTGTTCAATCAGCAAAAATTGAGATGCAACGGTTCTTTGGTTAATCAGCAAAAAAAGAAACAATCCTTTATTTTTCTATTAAAGGAATGTTTCTTTTTTATTAATAGTCAGAATATTCCGCTTAAATGGTTGACATCTGGAGGTAGAAGAGTAGTATAGACTACATACTAAATACTAAATGACTGTGTGTGCTTCAGGAGGATAAAATGATAACAAGTGATGAATTGACAGAAAACCTTAGTCCGTTTGAATTAAGTCTATTTTTAGAGAAGAAATTACATGAAGAAAATCATAATTTAGAAACATTGTTAAATGCAGGGCGAGGCAATCCTAATTGGACGGCGCCAACACCAAGGGAAGCCTTTTTTTTATTAGGTCAATTTGCTACAAAAGAAACGTTAAGAGAGGGGAGCGAACAAACGGCTGGTATGATTCAGCCAAGTTTTGGTAGAACGCAACGCTTCTTAAACTTTTTAGCAGAAAATCCAAGCAAAGGGGCAACCTTCTTACAAGAAATTTGGACAGCAGAGCATAACTATTTTGGGATGGATAAGGAAATGTGGTTAGATGCCATGTTAGACTATGTGATTGGGGATAATTATCCGAATCCTGTTCGTTGCTTGAAGGCGTGTGAACAACCGATTAAAGCATATTTAAATCAAGAATTATTTTCCAGCGAAGCACAACCGTTTGATATTTTTGCCGTTGAGGGTGGTACAGCAGGGATTTGTTACTTGTTTGATACGTTGGCAAATAATTATTTACTAGAAAAAGGTGATCGTATTGCGTTGTTATTACCAACGTTTGCTCCTTATTTAGAAATTCCAGAACTACCACGTTATGACTTTGACGTGGTTAAAATCAAAGCAGAGCAAATGATTATTGATGGAAAAACGACGTATCAATACTCAAACAAGGAAATTGATAAACTAAAAGACCCGTCCATCAAAGCGGTTTTTGTCGTAAATCCCAGCAATCCAACTGCTAATGCTATGGGAAAACCTACCATTGAACAAATCAAACAAATCGTTGCAGTGGATAACCCTAAGTTAATGATTTTAACAGATGACGTTTACGGAACCTTTGTGCCAGCTTTCCGTTCACTATTTACGGAGTTACCTTACAATACAGCCTGTATCTATTCTTATTCTAAATACTTTGGCGCTACCGGTTGGCGTGTGGGGACTATTGCGGTCAGTCAAGAGAACATCTTTGATCAATTATTAAAAGAATTGCCAGTGGCTCGAAAAATGGAATTACAGGCACGTTATGCTACATTGAATGCAGACACAAGCCAAATTAACTTTATCAGCCGCTTAGTCGCAGACAGCCGCGATATTGCGTTGAACCATGCAGCGGGACTTTCTTCTATTCAGCAAGCAATGATGGCTTTATTTAGTTTGTATGCTTTGTTAAAAGACGGTCAAGCATATAAAGACGAAGTGATGGATATCTGTCATACGCGTGAAAAGCTCTTGTTCCGCACCTTAGGCATTGAAGAGCCTTTAGCAAGTTTAAATACAGCATACTATTGTGAAATTAACTTTAGAGATTGGACAGAAAAACGTTATGGCCCAGAATTTTCAAGTTATTTAACGAAATCGTGGACGATCACAAAAGTATTAACTTCGTTAGCAGAAAAAGAAAAATTAATGCTTTTAAAAGCGGATGCTTTCGGGAGTGACAAATGGTCAGTTCGAATTTCTTTAGCCAATTTAGCTACTAACCAATATAGTGAAGTTGGTAAACGAATGATTCGCCTATCTGAACACATTAAAGAAGAGTGGTTGCGCCAAAAGCGCCAAGCAATTAAATGAAAAAAATCGCTAAGTCTCTTAAGCTGCAGGAGACTTAGCGTTTTTGTTTATTATTTATTCATTTTTCCGTCAGTTTTGGTTTATAAATGTTTGCTACACTGGAGATAAGAGGAAATTAAGCGTTTATAAAAAGGAGAGAAGTGAATGAAACATATTAAAGGAATGTTGGTTTTTATCGGATTATTTATTTTGGTTGGTTGTGCGCCAGATCAAGAGCCAACGAAACAAACAACAAGTGGTCCGCAAGAGACAAAGCAAGTGAAGCAAGTTACCGTCACCAATCAAACGACTTCTGCGGTGGAAAAACAAGCGCCGACTAAAAATGACGAACTGATTGCTAATCAATTGACTTTTGATTCTCATGAATACACGTACGAAGTGGTTACAGGGGCCACACAAACGACATTTGGAACAACCCCACCAGCAAAATATACACCGGAAGAAAAAAAGAAAAAAATGTTTTGGTCCAATCAACCGCCTTTGGGATTAATGACGGGTAACTATTATAAAAATGAAGGTGTATTTACTGGCGGAAATTACGGCATTGTAGAGATTATTACGGAACCTGAAACGCAAAGGATTCTGAATGTTGAGTTTACAGAGTTTGCTAGTGATCCTTATTATGATACACGCTATTCGGGTGTCAACAAACGCCTGTCGGATTATCCTGAATTTCAAGCAAGCAACACGCGTACAGACGATACGTTAGTCACCGTTGTTAATGGTATTACTTATGTAGAAAAACAAATGCGTGACGAAAATCGTGTTACAGGTAATTTTTATACGGTACGCGGTTCATCAACTTCTGCGCGTGAAGGATTAATGCCTTTAGCAGCAGAGATGGACACTTGGCTAAAAGAGCCATCGAAAGAAACGTATATCGGTTACGCAGAAGATTTAGGCAATGGCCTAATCGCTCGACTTCAAGTGATAACAGAAGAGCAGAAAATAAAACATGTCAGCTATGATGAATACTTTTCAGATGAACAGGAAAAAATCACAGAAACAGCCCTGCGGCCTTTTTATCGTCAATCGAAATATTATTCACCAGGATACAATAAACAAACCAACAATTCTTTTATTCATTTTGTAGATGCACTAACAAAGGCCATTACGACACAACAAACTTTATCCGTTAACGAAGAACAAGAGCTACAGCATCCGTCTTTTACTACTTATCAAAGATTGGCTGAAAAAATCAGCACGTTTCAAAATTCATTGAAGGAATAAAAAAACGGAAGTGGGGCATAAGTCGTTTCGACTTATGCCCTACTTTTGTAATCTTAAGATTATCAGCTAAACCAAAGTGAGTTCTTTTTAAAGAAATACTTTTATTTTAGCCTTTTATAGATCTAAATAATTTTCTAAGTAATCTGCTAAACCATCTTGATCATTTGTTTTTTCAGTGACATCGTTGGCTACGGATTTAATTTTATCCGTGGCATTGTTCATAGCAACACCCCAACCAGCATAACTTAACATTTCTTCGTCATTATGTTCATCGCCAAAAGCAATGATATCAGCTGGTTTGACAGATAAAAAGTTCGCCACTTGATCAACGCCATGGGCCTTTTGAATTCCTTTTGCGACCATTTCTAAAATAGGCATTGGACCGCCCCAAGTGCGGACATCAATATAATCACCATATTGTTTTGTCAATGTATCAGCAACTTTTTCAGCTTGGTTTGGTGTGGTCCGAACCATCATTGAGGTAGGATTTGTTCGTAAATTTTTAGCAGTAAGTAAATTATCTAAGGTTGCTTTGGAAGCAAAAAATTTCGGATCGAACCCATCTAACGTATCGATATAAAATGTTTCTTTGTTTTCAGCAGCAACAAAATCTAATTGTAATTCTTTTTTCTGTGCCAAAATGTCAAAGACTAGGTCACGCTCAATATTGGCTTCGCTTTCCAAGTCCCATTTTTTCTCTGGAATGTGGACTAAAGCGCCGTTAAAGTTAACCATAGGGGTCGTTAGGCCAAGTTGTTGGTAAAATTGATGACTCATTCTATAGGGACGTCCAGTGGCAATACTGACGTAATGACCGTTGTCAATCGCTTTTTTTAGTGTTTGTTCGGTTTTTGGACTGATTAAAGACTGTGCATTTAATGTTGTGCCGTCTAAATCAATAGCAATTAATTTTTTCAAGTAAAAATTCCTCCTAAATGCCTTTTACTCAGTCTAGCATAAAACCGAAGATTATCAAGGGGAGAAGCATGTTCATTTATAAGGTTTAAAAAAAAGCATAAGAAGTATGCTACACTAAAATAAACCGTTTGAAAAAGGAGCGCAGAGCATCTTGAAAAATTCTAGAAATTATTTACGAGTGATCACCTTAATCTATTGTATCTATATGTGGTTATTTGCTACGCATTTTCATTTTATGGCGTTGAACGTGTTGTTAGCCTATATTCCAATTGAACTTAGTTATCTTTTAAACGCAGAAAAACGTAAAAGGGATTGGTTGATAGGTTTTGCTTGGTTAATTTTTTATCCTAATGCGCCGTACCTATTTACGGATTTTTTTCATTTAGAAACGCTATCTATTTATCGAGGCTTTAATACGATTTTTGCAAACCAAATTGGTGATTGGTGGGCGTTTGTTTGCTTAACTAGCGGGATTGTTATATATGGACTTTTAGGGATGAAAACAGTAACAACTGTTAGTCAGAAATTGCAAAGTTATTGTGACTATAGAACAATTGTAGTCTTTCAAGCCAGCCTTCATTTCTTGTCTGCTTTGGCGATTTATGTTGGACGTTTTGATCGATTACACAGTGTCTATCTTTTTATGAGTCCAATTGAAACAGTGAAAATTATCTTTTTTGACTGGTCCCTTCAAAAATTAATGTTTATTTTATTAATGATGTTTCTACAGATGCTGTTGTTTGGGCTAATCCAATTATTAGGAAAAGAAGAAGCAATGTAAAGCTTTTTCTTTTTTTATACCCACAAAACACGAACGTTATATAGAAAAATATATATAATAGTTAATATTTTGTTGTAAAAAGATAGCGATTCTCTTATAATCAAAGAGTAATTATTCGAAAACATGGATTTTAAGGGAGAGAAGTGCAATTATGAATACGTTTTTCAAATTAAAGGAAAACAAGACAACGGTATCAACTGAAATAATGGCGGGGGTCACGACCTTTTTTGCAATGAGTTATATTTTATTTGTTAATCCGTCCATTCTTTCAGAAACAGGGATGCCTTTTCAGGCTGTTTTTTTAGCGACCATTATTGCTTCAATCATCGGTACATTAATTATGGGGCTGTTTGCTAATGTACCTTACGCTCAAGCACCGGGGATGGGACTCAATGCTTTCTTCACGTTTACGGTCGTTTTTGGGATGGGGTATACATGGCAACAAGCATTAGCAATGGTTTTTATTTGTGGTTTGATTAATATTTTAATTACAGTGACAAAAATTCGCAAAATGATTATTAAAGCAATTCCAGAGAGTTTACAACATGCTATTGGTGGTGGGATTGGAATTTTTGTCGCTTATGTAGGGTTGAAAAATGCTGGCTTACTAAGTTTCACAGTACAAGCAGAACCTCAAAATGGTGTTGTGAATGGTTCGAGTATCGTGCCCGCTTTAGGAAATTTTGATAATCCAGCCATTATTTTGGCGGTAATTGGGTTAGTTTTAACAACGATTTTAGTTGTCACGAATGTTCGTGGGGCTATTTTAATTGGCATTGTGGTTACTACGTTAGTCGCAATTCCAATGGGGGTGGTAGACACTGCTTCGGTTGATTGGCATGCTAATTCGTTGGGCAATTCATTTAAAGAATTAGGTACAACTTTTGGCGCTGCTTTTGGTGCTGAGGGCTTACAGTCATTGTTTAGTGATTCTTCAAAAATTCCTCAAGTCTTAATGACCATTATTGCCTTCAGTTTATCAGATACGTTTGATACAATTGGAACATTTATCGGTACGGGACGTCGAACAGGGATTTTCTCTAAAGAAGATGAATTAGCTTTAGAAGATAGTAAGGGTTTCAGCACTAAAATGGACAAAGCTCTATTTGCAGATGCTATTGCAACATCTATCGGTGCGATTTTTGGTACATCGAATACGACAACTTATGTAGAAAGTGCAGCAGGAATCGGTGCGGGTGGTCGAACAGGTTTGACATCGGTAGTGGTAGCAATTCTATTTGCCTTAAGTAGTCTTTTTTCACCACTTATTGCTATTGTACCAGCACAAGCTACGGCTCCAGCGTTAATTTTAGTGGGAATTATGATGTTAGCTTCTTTCAAAGACATCAATTGGACGGATTTAGAAGATGCGATTCCAGCATTTTTTGCTTCAATTTTCATGGGATTATGTTATAGCATCTCTTATGGGATTGCTGCTGGGTTCATCTTTTATGCAGTGGTGAAAGTAGTCAAAGGAAAAGCCAAAGAAGTTTCACCAATTATTTGGGTCATTGATGCGTTGTTTATCTTAAACTTTGTAATCTTAGCTATTTTATAGTAAACAGAAGTGAGGCTAAGATAACAGCGGTTAGCTTTGAAGGTGTTGTATTTATTCAGCTGTTTATCTTAAGCCCAAGTGTTAAGAAGTCTGGCAGATTGGTCGTTTTGACCGGTCTGTCAGACTTTTTTTTAAAGAATTTTCTTTTGAGAGATTCACTCTTTTAGAGTATAGTGGTAGGTGAAGAGGTGATAAGGTGGATAAAAGTATGAAAATAAAATGGAAGCAGAATTTGTTAGTCGCATGGATTGGTTGCTTTTTTACAGGGGCGAGTATTAGCTTAGTTATGCCGTTTATTCCAGTATACGTTGAACAATTAGGGACGCCTAAGAGTCAAGTAGAGTTGTTTTCTGGATTGGCAATTTCTGTCACGGCGTTTGCTGCTGCGATTGTTGCACCGATTTGGGGAAATTTAGCTGATCGAAAAGGTCGGAAAATTATGATGATTCGGGCTGCAGCAGGAATGACGATCACAATGGGGGCGTTAGCATTTGTCCCTAATGTATACTGGCTGTTGATTATGCGTTTTATGAACGGGATTTTATCCGGCTATATTCCTAACGCAACAGCGATGATTGCATCGCAGGCGCCAAAAGAGAAAAATGGCTGGGCTCTAGGGACATTATCAACAGGTGCAATTGCTGGGACGTTAATTGCGCCATCAATTGGCGGTGCGTTGGCACAGTGGTTTGGAATGGAAAATGTCTTTATTATTACCGGCGTTATTTTATTCATTACAACGTTGTTGACTATCTTTTTAGTTAAAGAAGATTTTCAACCAGTTGAGAAAAAGGATTTATTAACGACTAAAGAAATTTTTAGTAAGATGGATCATGTTTCAGTATTGATTGGTTTGTTTGTGACTACGTTAATTTTACAATTAGGAATTACAAGTATCAGCCCAATCTTAACGCTATATATTCGATCTTTAAGTGGCGATACAGAGAATGTATTATTTGTTAGTGGTTTGATTGTTTCGATTGCCGGCGTTTCAGCAATTATTTCTTCTCCAACTTTGGGAAAAATTGGGGACCGCATTGGGAACCAAAAAGTTTTATTAGGCGGATTAATTCTTTCTTTTATTTGTTACATTCCCATGGCGTTTGTGCAAACACCTTTTCAGTTAGGTGTTTTACGATTCCTTTTAGGTTTTCAACAGGTGCTTTAATGCCATCAATCAATACGTTAATTAGTAAAATAACGCCAACGGAGGGCGTAAGTAGAGTTTATAGTTACAATCAGATGTGTAGTAATTTCGGTCAAGTTTTAGGACCGATGGTAGGGTCGACAGTTGCCCATGGTTTTGGCTATTCTTCTGTTTTTCTGGTAACCGCTTGTTTCGTTTTAGGAAACATTGGGTTGTCCTTCTTTAATTTCCGAAAAGTTTTAAATAAAAAGCTCTAAACAGTTGAAAAGATAAAAAAACCAGTTACAATAACTTTAGTAACTGGTTTTTTCTTATTTAACAGGTTTGGTTTCTTTCGGTACTGCAAAGTGTGCAATTAATAAAATAATAACGGCTGTTGCCAACGATAGAATCGTTGTCATTTTAAAGTCGTATGAACCACCAGATAATGCACCGCCGATATATCCAACGACTTGGCCTAATGCGAAGGTCCAGAAAAATACAACAAGATAACGCATATGAGCACCTCTTTTCTAGCTCTTAGTTTAGCATATTTTCTTTAAAAGTAAAGAATCCGCGATAGGAAAATAAGAGAAGAGGCAAAAAATAGCAAGGATTCAAAAAGGAGCTGTCCAATGTCATTTCCACAATTACATACCGTTACTTCCTACTCGCTTTTATCTAGTACGGTTAGGATTCGTTCCTATGTAAAACAAGCGAAAGCGTTAGGTTATCAAACATTAGCGATTACCGATATCAATGTCTTGCATGGGGCGGTTGAATTTTATGAAGCATGCCAAGAAGCGGGAATTCAACCAATTATCGGTTTAAGATTAGAATATACCCCAGCAGAAAAAGAAGGGCATTCCGAGTTGCTTTTATTTGCTAAAAATTTAAAAGGATATCAGCAATTAATGCAACTATCTAGCAGCAAAATGACGACAGAGGGTCCCTTTTACTTAGCGGAACATCAATCCTTATTAAGTGATTTATTTGCCGTGACTTTGTCAGCTAAAGGAGAAGTCGCCCAAACATTTTTTGAAGATGAACAACAAGCGGTTCACGCTTTCCAACAACTTGCTTCATATTTTGATCCCCAGTCGTTATTTGTTGAACATTCTTTTTCAATGAATCAACAACGCAATCCAGCGCTCTTTTCTTTTTACCAAAGAGAACAATTACCTGGCGTGGCTTTGCAAGAGGTACGTCATTTAACAAGGGAAGAAGGCTTTGCCGTTACTGTTCTTGAGAGCATCAAAGAAAATAATCAATTGAATATTACAAGCCAAACACCGGAAATAGAAGGTCTGAATTACTTGCGCGAAGCAGAGACGACGATGGAACAAATGCTTCAAATAGCTGGTTCAGAAGTGGTCCAGAATACGATTCAGCTAGCTGAAAATTGCCGAGTTGACATTCCTTTACATCAAAAATTATTACCGCATTTTCCTGTGCCTGATAATCAAACGGCTGGTTCTTATTTACGCTCATTGTGTTTAGAAAAATTACCAGAAAGAGTGCCTCATCTAAATGAAGTTTACCAAAAACGATTAGAAAAAGAGTTAACCATCATTCACAATATGGGCTTTGATGATTACTTTTTAATCGTTTGGGATGTGATGGACTTCTGTCATAACAATCAAATTGTTACAGGCGCTGGCCGAGGTTCAGCTGCAGGCTCTTTAGTGTCCTATGTGTTATCAATTACAGATGTAGATCCAATCAAATATGATTTGCTTTTTGAACGTTTTTTGAATCCAGAACGCTACACGATGCCCGATATTGATTTAGATATTCCTGATAATCGGCGGGAGGAAGTTTTAGCTTATGTCAGTCAAAAATATGGTCATTATCATATGGCGCAAATTGCCACGTTTGGTACGATGGCTGCGAAAATGGTTTTACGGGACGTTGCACGTGTTTTCGGGTTGTCCCAGAGTGAAGCGAATCGTTGGTCGGCAGCTGTCCCCAACAAGCTGAAAATTACGTTAGAAGAAGCATACCAAGAGTCAAAACGGATGCAAGAATTGGTCAATTTTTCACCAAATAATCAATTGCTCTATAAAACAGCTGTTCAGCTAGAAGGATTGCCTCGCCATGTTTCTACGCACGCAGCAGGTGTGGTAATTAGTGATGAAAATCTTTTGAATTTGGTTCCGTTACAACCAGGATCGAATGAAATTTTATTGACCCAATTTACTATGAATGATGTTGAAAAAATTGGTCTTCTGAAAATGGATTTCTTGGGCTTAAGAAATTTATCCATCATTGATGATACCCTCACAGCTGTTAAACGCGTCTATAATCGAACCATTCGTTTAAATCAGATTCCATTAGATGACGAAACAACGCTGGCTTTATTTAGAAAAGGGGAAACAAGTGGCGTTTTCCAGTTTGAATCTGCTGGAATTCGGAATGTATTAAGAAAATTAGGGCCAACTAGCATTGAAGATATTGCTGCTGTCAATGCCCTGTATCGTCCTGGTCCGATGCAAAATATTGATGTTTTCATCCGCCGGAAAAAAGGCTTGGAACAAATTAGTTATCCAGAGCCTAGTCTCGCCCCCATTTTGGAAAATACGTACGGAATTATTGTTTACCAAGAGCAGATTATGCAAGTTGCTGCGAAAATGGCAGGCTTCTCTTTAGGGCAAGCTGACATTTTACGTCGGGCCATTAGTAAAAAGAAAAAGATGTGCTAGATGAAGAACGAAATCATTTTGTTAATGGTGCGCTACAACAAGGCTATCCTCAAGAGACAGCTAACCAAGTGTACGATTATATAGAGCGCTTTGCTAATTATGGCTTTAACCGCTCGCATGCATTTGCCTATTCCTTTATTGGTTTTCAAATGGCTTACTTGAAGGTTCATTATCCGAGTGCTTTTTATGTCGCATTGTTGCATTCTGTTCGTCATAATCCAACAAAAATTAAAGAATATATTGGCGAAGCTAGAAAAAACAAGCAGACGATTTTGCAGCCGTCAATTAACCAAAGTCACTACAGCTTTTACCTAAATCAGCAACAGCAAATTTTATTTGGTTTTAGTTCTTTAAAAGGAATCCGCCGAGACTTCATTCAAAATATTTTAAATGAACGCCGAGAAAATGGACCGTACAAAACGTTCGATGAGTTTCTTTTGCGAATTGACCGTAAGTGGTTGAAAGTTGAAAATATCGAACCATTGATTGCCATCGGTGCATTTGACGAAATTGCGCCTAATCGCCGTCAATTAGCGGTAGGTTTAGAGAGTAATATCCAAAGTATTCTTCTCAGCGGTGGTAGTATGGATTTGTTAGAAACATTGAAGCCAAAGGAAGAAGAAATTGCCGATTATCCGCTAGAAGAGCGACTAGAACAAGAAGAACAATATTTAGGGGTCTATTTATCAGGACATCCGACAGAAGAGTTCAAAAAAACACGCTTAGCCAAGCAAACGCAACTTGTTCATGAACTTGTTGAAAATCAGCCCACGAAATTATTGATTTATGTCAAAAACATTCGGACGATTCGGACCAAAAAGGGAGAACAAATGGCCTTTGTTGATGGGGATGATACAACAGGAAGTATTTCACTAACGTTGTTCCCAACCGTTTTTCGCCAGTTAAGACAGAGTGTCGAGAAAGGGCAAGTTTATTATGTGGAAGGAAAAGTGGAACGCAGTACGTACAATCAAGAATTGCAAATATTGGTTCAACGAATAGAAAAAGCGCAACAAGTAGAAACATCAATTAGTGACGAAACGTGTTTTATCAGAATTACAAAAGATGTCGAACAAACGGACGTTTTTCAGAAAATGAAAGAGGTACTCAGTCGTCATGCTGGACACATTCCAGTGATTGTCTATTTTGAAAAAACAGGAAAGAAAATAGTATTAAATGAAGAAAATTGGGTCGCTCATACAAGCGCTAGTCAGCAACAATTAGCTTACGTTTTAGGTGAGCAAAACGTCATTTTCAAATGATTTACGGTAAAAAATACTAGTTGTTTTCAACTTTTTTCATTTTTTTCTTCTTAACTCAAGACATTTTGGTTCTTTAATGGTAAAATGAATGACGTAATATTTTTGTATATCAATTTTTGCGAAAAGGTTTCTTTTGGCAGTTGAAAGTATATTATATGAGGTGAAATAGCGAATGAAACGCATTGGTATTTTAACCAGCGGGGGAGATGCCCCTGGAATGAACGCTGCAATTCGTGCAGTCGTACGCAAAAGTATTTTTGATGGAATCGAAGTTTACGGTATTAACTATGGATTTGCCGGTTTAGTCGCAGGCGACATCCGTCGTTTAGATGTTGCTGACGTTGGCGATAAGATTCAACGTGGTGGAACATTCTTGTACTCTGCTCGTTATCCTGAATTTGCTACTGAAGAAGGGCAATTAAAAGGAATCGAACAATTGAAAAAATTCGGTATTGAAGGCTTAGTTGTTATTGGTGGAGACGGTTCTTATCATGGCGCAATGGCTTTGACAAAACGTGGTTTCCCCGCTGTTGGAATTCCTGGAACGATTGATAATGATATTCCTGGAACAGATTTCACAATCGGTTTTGATACAGCGATTAACACTGTTTTGGAATCAATTGACCGAATTCGTGATACAGCGACTTCTCATGTTCGTACATTCGTTATCGAAGTAATGGGACGTAACGCTGGTGATATCGCATTGTGGTCAGGCGTGGCAGGCGGAGCAGATGAAATCATTATTCCTGAACATGATTTTGATATGAAAAACGTTGCCAAACGTATTCAAGAAGGCCGCGACCGCGGGAAAAAACATTGCTTAATCATTTTAGCAGAAGGCGTAATGGGCGGAAATGAATTTGCTGATAAACTTTCTGAATACGGTGATTTCCATACGCGTGTATCAATTTTAGGACACGTGGTTCGTGGGGGCTCGCCAAGTGCTCGTGACCGTGTATTAGCAAGTAAATTTGGGTCATATGCTGTTGAACTTCTAAAAGAAGGCAAAGGCGGTTTATGTATCGGTATGTTAGATAACCAAGTAGTTGCAGCTGATATTATTGACACGTTAGAAAACAATAAACACAAACCAGATTTATCTCTTTATGAGTTAAATCATGAAATTTCTTTTTAATCTTGTATATTAGCTAATCTTATTAGCTTTGTATAAACAAATTTGGAATAGGAGCGTTTTAGTAATGAAAAAAACGAAAATCGTATGTACGATTGGACCAGCTAGTGAATCCGTTGATATGCTAGTAAACTTAATTAATGCAGGTATGAATGTTTGCCGTTTGAACTTTTCACATGGTGACTACGAAGAGCATGGTGCTCGTATTAAAAACATTCGTGAAGCTGTAAAAATTACAGGGAAACGCGTAGCGATCTTACTAGATACAAAAGGTCCTGAAATCCGCACAAATGACATGGAAAATGGCGCAATCACAATGAAAATTGGTGATTCAGTACGTATTTCTATGACAGAAGTTTTAGGAACAAATGAAAAATTCTCAATCACTTATCCAGAATTAATCAATGATGTAAACGTAGGTTCACACATTCTTTTAGATGATGGTTTAATCGATTTAGAAGTAACTGATATCGACCGTGATGCAAACGAAATCGTAACAGTTGTTAAAAACGAAGGCGTCTTGAAAAACAAAAAGGCGTTAACGTACCAGGCGTTTCTGTAAACTTACCAGGGATCACTGAAAAAGATGCTAACGATATCCGTTTCGGAATTGGTCAAGGAATTGACTTTATCGCAGCTAGCTTCGTTCGTCGTGCTTCTGACGTTTTAGAAATCACTAAAATTTTAGAAGAAGAAAACGCAACACACATCCAAATCATTCCTAAAATCGAAAACCAAGAAGGTATCGATAATATCGATGAAATCTTAAAAGTTTCTGATGGTTTAATGGTTGCTCGTGGTGACATGGGTGTTGAAATTCCAACAGAAGATGTTCCAGTTGTCCAAAAAGCTTTAATTAAAAAATGTAATGCTTTAGGTAAACCAGTTATCACTGCAACACAAATGTTAGATTCAATGCAACGTAACCCACGTCCAACACGTGCGGAAGCAAATGACGTAGCAAACGCAATCTACGATGGAACAGATGCAGTAATGTTATCAGGCGAAACTGCAGCAGGGGATTACCCATTAGAAGCTGTTCAAACAATGGCTCGTATTGCAGTTCGTACAGAAGAAACATTAGTTAACCAAGATTCATTCGCATTGAAATTATATAGCAAAACAGATATGACTGAAGCAATCGGACAATCTGTTGGTCATACAGCACGTAACTTGGGTATCCAAACAATCGTTGCGGCAACAGAATCAGGCCATACAGCACGTATGATCTCTAAATACCGTCCAAAAGCACATATCGTTGCAATTACGTTCTCAGAACAAAAAGCACGTAGCTTATCATTATCATGGGGTGTTTACGCAACAGTTGCTGACAAACCATCAAGCACAGATGAAATGTTTAATTTAGCTTCAAAAGTATCACAAGAAGAAGGTTATGCTTCAGAAGGTGATTTAATCATTATCACTGCTGGTGTTCCAGTTGGCGAAAAAGGCACAACAAACTTAATGAAAATTCAAATGATCGGTTCTAAATTAGTTCAAGGTCAAGGTGTCGGCGAAGAAGCAATTATTGCAAAAGCCGTTGTGGCAGGAACTGCTGAAGAAGCAGTTGCTAAAGCGACTGAAGGAGCTATTTTAGTTACAAAAACAACAGATAAAGAATACATGCCTGCAATTGAAAAAGCATCAGCATTAGTTGTTGAAGAAGGTGGTTTAACTTCTCATGCAGCTGTTGTAGCGATTGCGCAAAATATTCCAGTTATCGTAGGTGCTGCAGATGCAACATCATTAATTAATAATGACGAAGTGATTACTGTTGATCCTCGTCGTGGTATTGTTTACCGCGGAGCAACAACAGCTATCTAAGTCTAATTAATTCAATCATTTGATTTTAAGCAATATGTACTCGGACGCAAAGCTGGGACAAACCGATTCGTCAGTTTGTCTCAGCTTTTTTTTACAAGGAAGACAGTGGTATGAAATGTTCAGAAAACACGTATTCAGTAAATAAAGAGTTGGGCGCAAATAGTAAAATTATGTCTGAGTTTTAAATTATTTATGTTATTTCACACAAAAATTTTGTTATTTAATTAAATAAGCGCTAAGTTATCTTCAACAGAAAAAACAATTATAAAAAAAACGAAAGAAAAACAGGAAATAAGAAAGGGCTGTCAAGAAAATTTCATTGACAAAGCTTTCATACCCCTGTATAATAGCTTTTGTTGCTTAGGAGTGATAATTATGAAGTGGTCTTTGTTAGAATTAAATAAATACAAAGAAGAGCCGCTAGTGTTTTCAGAAACATTGCATCTTAAAGAAGAGCTTCTTCAACGAGATGATACCTTGTTGGATGTTAGTCCAATCAAAGTAGAAGGCTTATTAGCAGTCAATAAATCAGAATATTTACTTCATTACACTATTCAGGTAACTGTAACCGTTCCTTCATCCCGTTCTTTAGAACCTGTGGCTTTGCCAATGCAAATCACGGTCGATGAAGTCTTTATGACAAAAGAACAAATGGATACAAGAGATGAACGATTTGCAGCTGAAGAGATTATTTTATTGGACAAGCCAACAATTGATTTAGATGAATCTGTCGAAGACAACATTCTATTGTCCATTCCAATTCAAGTGCTTACGGAAGAAGAACAAAACAGTCAAGAAATGCCAAGTGGCAATGACTGGGAAGTGATTTCAGAAGAAGCATATTTGGAAAGTAAGCAGAAAGCAGCAGAACAAACAGTGGATCCTCGTCTGGCTAAACTATCAGAATTACTCAGCGATAATGCTGAAGAGGAAGATAACAGCTAGGTTGGAATATATTGTGTATGTAAATACACGCATCTTTACAAGGAGGTGGAACAACAATGGCAGTACCAGCTAGAAGAACTTCTAAAGCGAAAAAAGCAAAACGTCGCACACACTACAAATTAACAATCAAAGGCTTAAATGCATGCTCAAACTGTGGTGAAATGAAAAAAAGCCATCACGTATGTCCAGCATGTGGTCACTACGATGGAAAAGACGTAATGTCTAAAGAAGCATAAGCATAAAAACATTTTTTGAAATGTTGAATCCCCTAGGCTAACCATGGAGCCTAGGGGATTTGTATTTTTTTAAGAAAATATGAAGAAATTGGAAATTTATTGGCACTATATTGTTTTCATATGAAAGATAGTGCGTTATAATAGTGAGGATTATAAGAGAATGCTCATAGAATTTTCGTTGATTATAATATAGGAGGTCATAAAATGACAAAACAACAATTTGGCGTAGTCGGCATGGCTGTCATGGGAAAAAATCTTGCTTTAAACATTGAAAGCAGAGGCTATACAGTTGCGCTGTATAACCGTACAGGATCAAAAACAACAGAAGTGGTTGAAGAACATCCTGACAAAAACTTTCAAGCAACATACTCAATTGAGGAATTTGTGAATGCAATTGAAAAACCTCGTCGAATTATGTTGATGGTTAAAGCTGGACCTGCAACAGATGCGACAATCCAAGAATTGTTACCACACCTTGATAAAGGCGACATCTTAATTGATGGCGGTAATACGTTCTTCAAAGACACAATGCGACGTAATGAAGAACTAGCAAACTCAGGAATTAACTTTATTGGTACTGGCGTTTCTGGCGGAGAAGAAGGAGCCTTGAAAGGACCATCTATCATGCCTGGTGGACAAAAAGAAGCGTATGAGTTAGTTGCGCCAATTCTTGAAAAAATTTCAGCTAAAGCAGAAGACGGTGAACCATGTGTGACTTACATTGGCCCAAATGGTGCTGGACATTATGTAAAAATGGTTCATAATGGGATTGAATATGGGGACATGCAATTAATTGCTGAATCCTACGACTTAATGAAACAAATCTTAGGTTTATCTGTTGATGAAATGGCAGAGATTTTCAAAGAATGGAACGAAGGCGAATTAGACAGTTACCTTATCGAGATCACGGCTGACATTTTGACACGTAAAGATGATGAAGGAACCGACCAACCAATCGTTGATGTTATTCTTGATGCAGCAGGCAACAAAGGAACAGGTAAATGGACAAGCCAAAGTGCGTTAGATCTTGGCGTACCATTACCATTAATTACAGAATCAGTATTTGCACGTTTTATTTCGGCTTACAAAGAAGAACGCGTAAAAGCAAGTGGCATTTTATCAAAACCTGCAGCCTTTAACTTTGCAGGCGATAAAAAAGAATTGATTGAAAAAATTCGCGAAGCATTATACTTTAGTAAATTAATGAGTTATGCGCAAGGTTTTGCACAACTCCGTGCAGCTTCTGAAGAATACGGATGGGATTTGCCATTTGGTGAAATTGCAAAAATCTGGCGAGCAGGTTGTATTATCCGTGCACAATTCTTACAAAAAATTACCGATGCATATGAAAAAAATCCAGCACTTGAAAACTTGTTGTTAGATGAATACTTTGTAGAAATTACGAAAAAATATCAACAAGCCGTTCGTGAAGTTGTTGCGATTGCTGTTCAAGCAGGTGTTCCTGTACCAACATTCTCATCTGCAATTGCTTATTACGATTCTTATCGTTCAGATCGCTTACCAGCGAATTTAATTCAAGCACAACGTGATTACTTCGGTGCTCATACGTACGAACGCACAGACAAAGAAGGAATCTACCATTACAGCTGGTACAACGAAGAATAAACACGCTGGAGACCATGAGTGTGGCTCACCATGCTCATGGTTTTACTGTGGCTTAAAAAAGAACCAGACAGATTGAGTAGTAATTCTCTAATAAGTAGTAAGGAGTAAAAAGGTTGAGCTTGAGTATAGCTTTTAAAGAGAAAGGACAATTAATCAAATGAGCAACATTTTAATTATTGAAGATGAAAAGAACTTAGCGAGATTCGTTGAGCTTGAATTAAAACATGAGGGGTATACGACAGAAGTACACTACAATGGTCGTACAGGATTGGAAGCCGCTCTTAACAACGAATGGGATGCTATCCTTCTTGATTTGATGTTACCAGAATTAAATGGATTAGAAGTATGTCGCCGTGTTCGCCAAGTGAAAAATACACCAATTATTATGATGACTGCGCGTGATTCAGTAATTGACCGTGTTTCTGGCTTAGACCATGGAGCGGATGATTATATTGTTAAACCATTTGCAATTGAAGAATTGTTAGCTCGTTTACGTGCGTTACTTCGTCGTATTGATATTGAGGGCGATAAAAACGTTGCAAAACAAACAACGATTACATATCGTGACTTAACAATTGAAAAAGAAAATCGTGTCGTTCGTCGTAATTCTGAAATGATTGAATTAACAAAACGCGAATACGAATTACTATTAACGCTAATGGAAAACGTGAACGTTGTCTTGGCACGTGATGTGTTACTAAATAAAGTTTGGGGCTATGAAACAGAAGTAGAAACAAACGTTGTGGATGTATATATCCGCTACTTGCGAAATAAAATTGACGTACCTGGAGAAGAAAGCTACATCCAAACTGTCCGTGGAACTGGCTACGTTATGCGTTCGTGAGAACTAATTAATGAAAAGAACGATTAAAAAAGAACTGGAAGGCCCATCTTTAACTATAAAGTGGGCTTTCGCAAGTTCTTTCTTTATATTTGTAGTTTTTACCATTTTTGCGGTGATTACCTATAAGTCTTCTGTCAGTCTTATTTGTTGCCAAATGAAAAGGAAAATTGTCGAAGCAACGATTGCAGAAGTAACAAATCGATTAGCTAATGCCAATGAAAATTTAACGGTAACAGACGTTTTTTGACTATTTAAAAACGCCGAGTGAAAGAGATGAAAACTACTATAATAAGCATACAGCAGTAGAAGGTTCGTTTATGGAAATGGACAGTTTCATATCTGAACTAGGACAACCAGAACTTTATTTATCTGTGTATGACACAAACCAAAAGCTAGTTTTTAAAAACACAAAATGAATATGATAAGTTATTACAATTGGATCGACAATTACCTGTTGTTCGAACTGTTTTTGATAAAAACCGGGTTTTTATTCCGTGGAACCTATTTTTTCAAAAGAAACACGAGAAAAGATTGGCTATATTCAAGCGTTTTATGAACTTTCTTCTTTTTATGAAATTCGTAATCATTTATTATTAACACTTGTAGTTTTAGAAGTGATTTCTCTGATTGTAAGTAGTGTCTTAGGCTTTATCCTCTCTTCTTATTTCTTAAAACCATTAAAAGTATTGAGAGACACGATGGATACAATCCGCAAAGACCCGCAATCAGATGTCCACATGCCGGAGATTAATACGAGAGATGAGTTAGCAGATATCTCGGAAATCTTTAATGAAATGTTAGATCGTATGAGACGCTATATCGAACAACAAGAGCAGTTTGTTGAAGATGTTTCCCATGAATTAAGAACGCCCGTTGCGATTATGGAAGGCCATTTAAACCTTTTAAATCGTTGGGGGAAAGACGATCCTGAAATTTTAGATGAATCATTAAAGGCCAGTTTACAAGAAATTAGTCGTATGAAGAGTTTGGTCCAAGAAATGCTTGACCTTTCACGCGCTGAACAAGTGGACACCCAATATGCAAATGAACGAACAGATGCTAAACAAGTAGTCTACCAAGTATTTAATAACTTCCAATTGGTTTATCCTGAGTTTCATATCACGTTAGATGACGATTTACCAACCGAAGTTGAACTGAAAATCTATCGTAATCACTTTGAACAATTGCTAATTATTCTATTAGATAATGCGATTAAATATTCAACAGATCGAAAAGAAGTGCATATTTCCATTTCTCGAACGATGAATGAATTTGAAATAGCTGTGCAAGATTTTGGTGAAGGAATCACTGAAGAAGACTTGGAGAAAATATTTGATCGATTCTATCGAGTAGATAAAGCCCGTGCAAGAAATAAAGGCGGTAATGGCTTAGGACTATCGATTGCAAAACAATTAGTCGAAAACTATAAAGGACGTATTGATGCAGAAAGCGTATTGCATCAAGGAACGATCTTTAGAATTTTTATTCCAATCGCTGGAATAAAAGAAGAGAGCAACGTACAATAAAGTACGTTGCTTTTTTTACGAATGATTAACGAACATTTAAGTAAGAGAAAAGGGATTATAAGATAAAGAAACGAATGTTTTCTTTGCAGAAAATATTCATCGTTCGAAATTGAAAAAAATGTTATTTTTCTGCAAAATAATAGTTGCGTTTTAGAAAAATCCTTGGTATATTAATATCTGTTCTGACAAACAGTTCGTTAAGAAAAAAGTTTTAAAAAGTTAAAAATTTTTCTTGACGAAAAGATAAATAACATGTTAGAATAACAAAGTCGTTAAAGAGATTGCTTTTAAATCAATCGTTTGATCAAAAAAACTTGTTATAAAATAACAAAAAAGTTTTAAAAAGTTGTTGACAAACAACTGAGATAATGATAAGATATAGAAGTTGTCACAACAGACAACAACAACCGAGCAAAACAACTTAAAAAACTTTTTTAAAAAAGTTCTTGACATCCAAACGAAAGTTTGTTATGATATAAAAGTTGCTGCGAGGTAACGTAGACCTTTGAAAACTGAACAAAGAATAGACGAACCAAATGTGTAGGGCGTC
>OIEK01000106.1_pt1 | contig 47454 bp, 54 predicted proteins | sample 1581821 | NCBI WGS metagenome assembly OIEK01 (sample SAMN03281017, study PRJEB24777) | human gut metagenome | isolation source: fecal sample PR221 from 1 month old male Chinese infant, caesarean... | reverse complement strand
ATCTTCGTCCAACTTTCGTTTCAACTGGGATTCCAAATCTTTAATCTGCTCAACAAGATAGTGATAATGCTGTTGTAATTTCAGCAATAACTGGCTGAGGTAAAGAGGCAAACTATTATCCTCAAGAATGGTACTCAGTCGGCTAATAACGGCAGCTCCTCGTGGAACGCTGATGCCAAATTCCAGCAGAAAAGCATGCATTTGATTGGTGTTTTTACCTTATCCTGAACCAGGGATTCACGGACACGATGCAGAGCCCGCATTGCCTGCTGAGATTCCGTTCTGGGCTGCACAAAACGCATAGACGGACGCGATGCAGCTTCACAAATAGCTTCGGCGTCGACAAAGTCGTTTTTATTGCTTTTAACGAACGGGCGGACAAATTGTGGTGATATCAGCTTTGGGGAATGCCCCAACTCTTCCAACTTGCGTGCCATAAAGTGAGAACCGCCACAGGCTTCCATTGCGATGGTTGTAGCGGGGCATGTCGCCAAAAATTCGATCAACTTTGGCCGGGTAAATTTTTTACGGTAAACAGCCTTCCCGCGACGATCCTGGCAATGAATATGGAAAGAGTTTTTACCCAGATCGATACCAATGAGCGCAATGTTTTCCATGATAGTTCTCCGAATGAAAGCCTGTCCTCAGCATAGTACCGGGAAGGAGGGAGTGACCATCTCATTAAATAAAGCACGCTAAGCCGGTTGCAGCGGCCGTAGCGGCCTGAACTTGCCCGCGCCGATCTTGGCGCTGCTGCGCCAGAGGTAATCGCCGGTCAGGTTGATGTGCTCCCAGCCGAGCGGCGACAGGTACTGCAACAGGCCGTCATCGACGGCTTGACCGTGGCCACGCAAGGCGTTCGCGGCCCGCTCCAGATAGACCGTGTTCCATAGCACGATGGCCGCCGTCACCAGGTTGAGGCCGCTGGCCCGGTAGCGCTGCTGCTCGAAGCTGCGGTCGCGGATTTCCCCCAGGCGGTTGAAGAACACGGCGCGGGCCAGCGCGTTGCGCGCCTCGCCTTTGTTCAGCCCGGCATGCACGCGGCGGCGCAGCTCGACGCTTTGCAGCCAGTCCAGGATGAACAGTGTGCGCTCGATGCGTCCCAGCTCACGCAGGGCGACGGCCAGGCCGTTCTGGCGCGGGTAGCTGCCAAGCTTCCTGAGCATCAGCGAGGCCGTCGCCGTGCCCTGCTTGATCGAGGTGGCCATCCGCAGGATTTCATCCCAATGGGCGCGGACGTGCTTGATGTTGAGCGTGCCGCCGATCATCGGTTTCAACGCCTCGTAGGTGGCATCGCCCTTCGGGATGTAGAGCTTGGTGTCGCCCAGGTCACGAATGCGCGGGGCGAAGCGGAAGCCCAGCAGGTGCATCAACGCGAAGACGTGGTCCGTGAACCCTGCCGTGTCGGTGTAGTGCTCCTCGATCCGCAGGTCGGACTCGTGGTACAGCAGGCCGTCGAGCACGTAGGTCGAGTCGCGCACGCCGACGTTCACGACCTTGGTGTGGAACGGCGCGTACTGGTCGGAGATGTGCGTGTAAAACGTCCGCCCTGGGCTGCTGCCATATTTCGGGTTGATGTGCCCGGTGCTCTCGGCCTTGCTGCCGGTGCGGAAGTTCTGGCCGTCCGACGATGACGTGGTGCCGTCACCCCAATGCTCGGCGAAGGGATGCCGGAACTGCGCGTTCACCAATTCGGCCAGCGCCGTCGAATAGGTTTCATCGCGGGTATGCCAGGCTTGTAGCCAGGCGAGCTTGGCATACGTTGTGCCGGGACAGGACTCGGCCATCTTGGTCAGGCCGAGATTGATCGCGTCGGCCAGTATGGTGGTCAGCAGCAGGTTCTTGTCCTTGGCCAGGTCGCCCGATTTCAGGTGCGTAAAGTGGCGGGTGAAGCCCGTCCATTCATCCACTTCCATAAGCAGTTCGGTGATCTTGATGTGCGGCAGGATCATCGCGGTCTGGTCGATCAGCGCCTGCGCGGTGTCAGGCACCGCCGCATCCAGAGGCGTGATCTTCAGGCCAGACTCGGTGATGATGGCGTCCGGCAGGTCGTTGGCCGCCGCCATGCGGTTGACGGTCGCAAGCTGTGTTTCTAGCAGCGTCAGCCGGTCATGCAGGTACTGGTCGCAGTTGGTGACCACAGCCAGCGGCAGTTCGCTGGCCAGCTTGAGGCTGGCGAATTTCACAGGCGGTACCAGGTAGTCCTCGAAATCCTTGAACTGGCGTGAGCCTTGCACCCAGATGTCGCCGGAGCGCAGCGCGTTCTTCAGTTCCGACAGTGCGCACAACTCGTAGTAGCGCCGGTCGATGCCGGCATCGGTCATCACCAGCTTCTGCCAGCGCGGCTTGATGAAGTCGGTCGGCGCATCGGCAGGCACCTTGCGTGCGTTGTCGCTGTTCATGCCGCGCAGCACCTCGATGGCGTCCAGCACATCCTTGGCAGCGGGCGCAGCCCGCAGCTTGAGCACGGCGAGGAATTCCGGCGCGTACCGGCGTAACGTGGCGTAGCTCTCGCCGATGCGGTGCAGGAAATCGAAGTCCTCGGGCTGCGCGAGCTTCTGCGCTTCGGTGACATTTTCGGCGAAAGCATCCCAGGATAGTACGCCCTCGATGGCGGCGAACGGATCGCGGCCCGCTTGCTTGGCCTCGATCAGCGCCTGGCCGATGCGCCCGAACAGCCGCACCTTGGCGTTGATCGCCTTGCCGGATGCCTGAAACTGCTGCTGATGCTTGTTCTTGGCGGCGTTGAACAGCTTGCCCAGGATGCGGTCGTGCAAGTCGATGATTTCGTCGGTGACCGTGGCCATGCCCTCGATGGCGAGCGCGACCAGGGTGGCGTAGCGCCGCTGCGCCTCGAACTTGGCCAGGTCGGCGGGTGTCATCTGGCCACCCTCGCGGGCGATCTTGAGCAGGCGATTCTGGTGCACCGACCGCTCGACGCCGGAAGGCAGGTCGAGCGCCTGCCATGCCTTGAGGCGTTCGATGTGTTCGAGCATGTGCCGCGAATTGGGCTTGACGGGTGACTGGCGCAGCCAGGCCAGCCAGGTCGTTTTGCCGTTGTCCCGGCGTTTGAGCAGATCGTCAAGGCGGCGACGATGCGCGTCCGATAGCGGTTCGGACAAGGTTTCGTAGATTTGCCGGTTGGCGCGGGTGATCGCCTCGGCACAGACGCGCTCGACAACATCCAGCGTCGGCAAGATGACGTGTCGGTGCCGCAGGTCGTCGAGAACACTGTTGGCCAGCATGATGCCCTTGTCGGTTTGCAAGGCCAACTCGGTCGCGGCATGGACAGCCTGCCGATAGTGCGCCAGGCCGAACGGCTCCATGCCCAAATATGCACGCAGCTCAAGCAGATGCTCGCGCCGGGTTTCTTCCCTCTCTGCATACTGTGGCCAGCACGATGGATCGATGCGCAGTTGCCGTCCGATCCATTGCAGCAGGGGCATCGGCACCGCAGCGTCGGGCAGCAGGCCCTGACCGGGAAAGCGCAATAAGCATAATTGCACCGCGACACCCAGGCGGTTGGCGTCACCGCGCTGCTGGCGGATTAGTGACAGGTCGGGTTCGCTGAACGTGTAGAGCCGGATGAGTTCGTCTTGGGTATCGGGCAACGCCAAGAGACTGTCGCGCTCTGCGGCGGAGAGGATTGAACGGCGGGGCATGCAGTCTCCTTCTTCTCAAAAACGTAGGTTTGTGACAAGCCCGCCAAGGCAACCGGCGCGGCACGGGAATCAAGGCATTGCGATTCTCGAAAATAGTTCTTGAAATTCTATTCTTGATTGCATATCATCTCAACGAGTTTCGATAAGAAAGGATGCGCATGCGACCGTCTGTTGTGCTTGACATGAAGCGAAGCGCAGTGCGTGAAGCGGTAGGCCGCTTTCGCGCCGCGAACCCGCGCGTCTTCGGCTCGGTGCTGCATGGCACCGACCGGGATGGCAGCGACCTCGACCTGTTGGTCGATGCGCTGCCCGGTGCCACGTTGTTGGACTTGGGCGATTTGGAAGAAGAACTGAAATCGCTGCTCGGCGTTGACGTCGATCTGCTGACTCCCGGCGACCTGCCGCCGAAGTTCCGGGCCAAGGTGCTCGCGGAGGCGCAACCGATATGAGCGAGAACCGCCTGCCCGATTACCTCGACCACATTCAGCAGGCCGCAACCGATGCGCGCAGCTTCGTGGAAGGGATGGCCAAGGACGACTTCTTGGCCGACAAGCGCACCCAGCAGGCCGTCATCATGAGCCTGATCGTCATCGGCGAGGCGGCCACAAAGGTGATGGATGGCTACGTCGAGTTCACCCAGGCGCATGCCGACGTGCCGTGGCGCAGCATGCGCAATATGCGTAATCGCATGGCTCACGGCTATTTCGACATCAACCTCGATGTGGTGTGGGAGACGGTACAGGAATGGCTGCCGGCGTTGCTCCAGCAATTGCCCGCCGTGCGTCAGGATGCCGACGATGAAGACCGTAACGACAACTGTGAAAGAGGGATCTCCGATGACTGTTGAATCGAGAATATTTTCTGTAGCCGAGTATGTTCAGCCGTCCGAAGGCGAGCCTATTCGTTCCGTTGTGCTTGAAACCCGAGACTCAATTATCGTGGTTTGGCATGTCCATCCCGGGCAGGAAATTGCGGCTCACATTCATCCTCACGGCCAAGACACGTGGACTGTTTTGTCGGGAATGGCTGATTACTTTCAGGGCAATGGGATTGTTCGTGCCCTCAGGGAAGGTGAGATAGCCGTGGCAAGACCGGGCCAAGTGCACGGGGCGCGAAATACAGGTACCGAGCCATTTGTGTTAGTCTCGGTTGTGGCATCAGCCAATGCCGGTTTCGTATTGGCTGAGCGATAGAGCCCAATCTCTGGAGTTGGTCCAATGAGCGGTCGGGGAGATAGGTAACAGACATGCAGCGGACACGGCTGCTAAACCAGGTCGCAAACCTCCTTGCGTCGCAGCGTGCCGCAAGCGACGCGATCAATCGAATGGGGTCGGCATGAGACTGAACACCATCCAGTTCCCGACCGCGTAGCCGCCTGTCCTGCCGATCAGGTCTTGACCATCGACGCCTGGGATCAGTCCTGAATGTTCTTGGAGACCACTACGTTATGAGCCGCAGCCGCCGCAAAACACCCATCGTCGGGCACACGACCTGCGGCAGCGAGCGCGAGGACAAGAAGCTCTGGCATCAGCGCTGGCGCACCCGTGAGCGCACGGCGCTGACCAGCGCGTCGCCCGAAGCCCTGAGCGCCCATCTGCCCCTGCTGGAAAACCAGGCCAGCAGCGTCTGGTCGATGGGCAAGGATGGCCGCTCCTACTGGCCCGTCAAGCGCCAGGCCGCCACGGCGGATCGCATCGCCAATCACAAGGGACGCAACCCGCAAGAACGCGCCTCCCTGAAAAAGCGCCTGCTGCGCAAGTGGATGAGCAAATGAAGCTCTCCTTCCATCAGCACATTGCGCTGTTCTGGATGATCGGTGCTCCGGGCGTCTTCGCGCCCGTGATCGAGAACGCCAAGCGGCCCGATGCCGGCGCCGTCATGGCGTGGGGTGTCGCGATCGTGGCGGTGATGATCCTCTTCACCCCTTTGCTGCTGCGCTGTCCACCATTCCGGCGCTGGTATGGCCGGACGGATGCGCTGTCGGAGCGGCAGCGCCAGGCGCTTGCCGAGCGCGGCCTGCGCCGCTACTACCAGACCGCTTTCGATGACGGCTACGTGCCCCGCGTGATGCCCTACGTGTGGCGCATCATCTGGACGGTCGGCGGGTTGATGGCTGTGACCGCCGTACTGCCTACCAACACCGGACGGCCAGCCTTCGATGCCTTGGTGGTCTTCTCGACCTGGTATCCGATAGGCGTGATGCTGCTGGTTTTCGCGTCGAGGCCCCTTGGCCGGTTGATTCGCCAAAGAGCACAGGAGCGGCGGAAATGAGCACGTCAACCATCGAGGCGCTGGCCAGCGCCTGGGCAAGGATTGCCGAGGAAGCGGAATTCCCCGCTGACTACGAGGGGACTGCCACACCACAAGCGCATCGGGCTAGCGAAGCTATTCAGGAGCAGATTCGGGAGCGCATCGTCGCCACCAACGACATGCGGCTGTTCAGCCTGCTGCACCTGCTGGGTCAGGCGTCGCTGCGCATGGAGCAAGCGCTGTGGCCGGAGGATTACGAGCGGATGACGCGCGAGGTTGAGGAAGCCCTGCGGCAAGCCACCGACGCCAACGCCAGATCGTACACCCACGAAGAAGTGATGCAGGCGATGCAGGAACGCATCGACCGGGCGCGAGACAAGCCATGTTGATTGGCTATGCGCGCGTCTCGACGCAGGATCAGAACCTGGAGCTGCAACGCGAAGCCTTGAGCAAGGCCGGATGTAAAAAGGTCTTCGAGGACAAGGTGAGTGGCACGCGGGCAGACCGGCCTGGCTTGGCCAAGACGCTCGAAATGCTGCGCGAAGGCGATACTTTGGTCGTCTGGAAGCTCGACCGGCTGGGCCGGTCGGTCAAGCAACTGGTCGATCTGGTCGGCGATCTGCACAAGCACGGTGTCCAGTTCAGGAGCCTCACCGACTCCATCGACACCGGCACACCATCCGGGCGGTTCTTCTTCCACGTCATGGCGAGCCTTGCCGAAATGGAGCGCGAGCTGACCGTCGAGCGCACCCGCGCCGGGCTGGAAGTCGCCAAGCAGCTCGGCCGCAAAGGCGGCCGCAAGCCGAAGATGACCGACAGCAAGATCGAGTCGGCCAAGAAGCTGCTGGCCAGCGGGGTGCCGCCCAAGGACGTGGCCAAGAACCTCGGCGTGTCCATTCCGACGCTGTACCGCTGGGTGCCAGCCTCCACGCACGCTTAGCGTGCTTTATTTAATGAGATGGTCACTCCCTCCTTCCCGGTACTATGCTGAGGATAGGCTTTCATTCGGAGAACTATCATGGAAAACATTGCGCTCATTGGTATCGATCTGGGTAAAAACTCTTTCCATATTCATTGCCAAGATCGTCGCGGCAAGGCTGTTTACCGTAAAAAATTTACACGGCCAAAGTTAATCGAATTTTTGGCGACATGCCCCGCTACAACCATCGCAATGGAAGCCTGTGGTGGCTCTCACTTTATGGCACGCAAGTTGGAAGAGTTGGGGCATTTTCCTAAGCTGATATCACCACAATTTGTCCGTCCATTCGTTAAAAGTAACAAAAACGACTTTGTCGACGCCGAAGCTATTTGTGAAGCTGCATCGCGTCCGTCTATGCGTTTTGTACAGCCCAGAACTGAATCTCAGCAGGCAATGCGTGCGCTGCATCGTGTCCGTGAATCCCTGGTTCAGGATAAGGTAAAAACAACCAATCAGATGCATGCTTTTCTGCTGGAATTTGGCATCAGCGTTCCACGAGGAGCTGCCGTTATTAGCCGACTGAGTACCCTTCTTGAGGACAATAGTTTGCCTCTATACCTCAGCCAGTTATTGCTGAAATTACAACAGCATTATCACTATCTTGTTGAGCAGATTAAAGATTTGGAATCCCAGTTGAAACGAAAGTTGGACGAAGATGAGATTGGACAGCGCTTGCTGAGCATTCCCTGCGTCGGAACACTGACAGCGAGTACTATTTCAACTGAGATTGGCGACGGGAAGCAGTACGCCAGCAGTCGTGACTTTGCGGCGGCAACAGGGCTAGTGCCTCGACAGTACAGCACGGGAGGTCGGACGACATTGCTGGGAATTAGTAAGCGAGGTAACAAAAAGATCCGAACTTTGTTGGTTCAATGTGCCAGGGTATTCATACAAAAACTGGAACACCAGTCTGGCAAATTGGCCGATTGGGTCAGGGATCTACTGTGTAGGAAAAGCAACTTTGTCGTCACTTGTGCTCTGGCAAACAAGCTGGCCAGAATAGCCAGGGCCCTAACGGCACGACAGCAAACTTATGTAGCATAACGGCAGAAATACACCGGTTTAAAGAATCACTGATCTGGTTTTGCGAATACTGATATTGATGATACTAACGGCCCACCGGCCTGTTGAGGAACCTGTAAAACGGAAAGGCTCATTGAAGCCGTATATTTTCTGGAGGTTCATCAGGCGCGGAACTCATCGAGGCGCGGGAATAAAATCCCATTCAGACGCCGGATAGATTCAAGCAAGCCAATTTATCGTCAAAATCGGTGTTGCAAAAACGGGAGTGACCATAGATTCCGTTTTCTGAGACGACCCCGTAAAGTTCTTTGTCTGTCATAGTCACCAACATAAGATCGCGGTCCTGTGCTGAGCAAAATGAAGGCTTTGCGTACACGACGCGTGTGAATTGTGCTGAGACGACAATAACGCTTTGTGCTGACAATACATGTCAAGGCTCAATTGAAATGTCCGTTATCCAGCTCAATTAAAATGACCACTTTGATCTCTCATTCTCTTTACTGATAGACTTTCCTCCGACTGAAACAACAGGATGATTGAGCCCATGCTTCGATACGAGTTAACGCCGAACAATGCAGGTTTTATACTGTGGGGAGATTCAGAAGCCCTGAATGAATTACATGAACTCATTCATTACATCGTGGATGAAAGCCCACTGATTAAAGTTAAAGACGGATTTATGTTATCCCTTGCCTATGATATTCGTAAAGCACGGGAAGGTAATCGTCGTGTTGAGCAACATCAGTATGATCAACATGATACATATAAGCTTTATGGTGTTGAGCTTTTATGGCCTCTGGTCCTGGTACAGTCCTCAATACTCAGAAACTCAATGGGTTATATTCAGACAGACAAAAACCAGCTGTCTGTCATGTATGCCTTTGAATACCTGATAGAATCAGCATTAACAGAGTCTGAGAGAACAACGTCGAATGATATTATGCTAACAGTAAAATATGCATCAGACTCTGATTTTAATTTCATTGAGGATAATATTGACAGCAGGTGCTGCTATTTTATCAGCCTATCTCCGGAGCAAAGAAAAAAGCAGTTAATCAGTATTGTTCGTTCTTTTCATTCATTATGGGGTAAGTATGCCCGTGAAAAGCAGGACATAAAGATGCTGAACGAAATGAATAATACATCATGGGTCTGGCCGGACAATATCAACTGGTGAGCAACCACTGTCCGGCCAGTGAGTACCATCAGCGGGCTCTTTTACCAAAAATGTCCTCTGAACGTGACTGAAGCTGTTTGAGTGCTTCGAGCATGTCATCATTATCCAGTGAGCGCTGGGATTTCTTCCCTTCCTGCTTTGGCCGTCGTCGGGAAGGGCCATCTCCAGCGGGAATTGACTGAGAGCGCGTGTTATCCCGCTTGCTCTGCACCAGACTGATAAACTCCAGGGTTCGGCCAAGACGCTTGTTATCGACAATCGCGCCCTGGTCGATTTCTGACAGTCGGTCGTAGGTAGAGTAGGGAAGTAGCGTACCGTTCAGGCGCAGCTCTTTTCTGCCATCAGGATAGTGATACACATCGATATATTTACCTATTGCACGGCGACTCAGTTCGCTGTCTTCAATCAGGTACAACATTTTATCATATTGTATCGTCAACGATTTTGAGACTTTACGTTTTTCACGAACAGTGAAAATAAGCCCCAGGTCCTCATCATGTTCTACAGCACGGTGTACGTCAAAATCATGTCGCGGTACTTTGCCAAAACGGCGGTTATAGTCAGCCATATAGGCCTCAGCGAAGTCATTTGCAGCCTCCATTGAACAAATGCCCTGTAACCGCAGCTCTTTGACCAGACGATCCTGTAAAGTGAGGTGAGCTCGTTCTACACGCCCTTTGGCGGGACTGGTTTCTGCACAGATAGTCTGGATGTTCAGTTCATGCATGGCTCGCCCAAACTGAGTATGCCCGTCTCCGCCTGTGGCGTGTTTATTGTTAACACGAAAAACACCGGCTTTATCGCTGTACAGTGCCAGCGGTTTACCATGCTTATCGATATAGCGCCGCGTGGCTTCGAAGTAAGAAAACGTGGACTCCGATTTAACAAACAACAGTTCCATCAGTTTGCTGGTTGCATCATCAACATAGACCAGCGCGGTGCAGGCCGGGCCACGGCCTTCAAACCAGTCGTGATCACAGCCATCTATTTGTATCAGCTCACCAGTACACGGACGCCGGTACCGTGGTTGAGGGATCCTTGCGGCACGTTGTTTACGGGGAACCCATAAGCCAGCCCGCACCATGATGCGCCGGACAGTTTCTTTGCCAAGAAACAGTCCGTGGAGTTCTTCGAGCTTTTCACGCGCCAGAGTCGGACCGAAATCAGCATAACGCGTCTTGATCAGTTCCAGAGCCTGATCTGCGAGCCCGGGTGGCAACTGGCGGTTACCACGCATGCCACATCGTCTGCTGGCCATACCAAGCGGTCCGCCTTCACGGTAACGGGCAAGAAGTCTGCGGCATTGCCTGTCGCTGATACCGAGGTGCTCGGCCGCACGGCGCGTTGTGATGCGACGTTCAATGACGTCCTGTATAATCTTGATCCGGTTGATCTCTTTCAAAGTAAACACTCCTGAGCTTTCTGCGCTCATGATATGCCTCCCGGTAGTTTAAACGGACCAGTGAAGCTTACCATAGCGCGGACATCTGAATTGAGCCACAGGCGGACATTACTATTGAGCCATTACAATACAGGTGCGCATAACAAAGATTATGTTAAATATTAAAATAAATAACATAAAAATCAATATATTAAGACGGTAACCAGCCACTTTCCCATTCCAGCAACCAGTCATGGAAGCTTTAGAAACAGAGTCCTCTCATGAGTTTGTGATGCCTTAAATCCATGGTGAGCATAGAAACCTTTGGCTTCTTCAGTAAGCGCATGAACCATTATCGCACGAACCCCAATGTTCTCAGCTACGCGATAACACCGTAGAACTGCATCGTGGAGTAAATCGGCGCCAACCCCTTTTCCGTGCAATGAGACATCTACCGCCAGGCGAGCGAGTATAATCACCGGTATAGGATCTGGCATGTTACGCCGAAGACTACCTGTCGCTTCCGTATGGTTAACGCTACCGGTGGCCAAAGAGTAAAAACCAGCTACTTGCTTCGTACCCGTCTTGCAAACAACGAACGTTCGGGCAGCGCCAAGAGCTTGATTTTTTAAACCTCTCTGTTTTAGCCATTCATCGAGGACTGTCTCTCCACTGACGAACTCAGCCAGCTGATGAGAGCTGGATAACGGCTCGGGCGTGGTTATACGTCCCACTGAGGTTTCCTTGCCAGTAGTTTATTAATGGCGGGCTCATCCTCGACTGGTGCATCGAGCATATCGATGAACTCTGCATACTGTTCGTCGTTAAAATTGAAAACACGGCGATCAAGGATCACATTCTCCGCAGCCTTGCAGGCCATCTCCAGAATAAAGTCGGTTCGCGATTTATGAAGGATCTCTGCAGCAGCATCGATGAGTGCTCTCTGAGACTCTTTAGCTCTTAGGTTGAGTTGAACATCTGATTTCATACACACCTCTCTTGTATAGCAATTGATATACAAGAATAACACAACACGAACGTATAGCAAATGCTATACACTTCAAGGTACCGATAATGCGTTTTATGTTAAATATCAGTCAATTACATTGAGATCGCAAAGCTTGCAGCGACATATCAGTGTCGCTGCAACAACCCGACCTTTGCGATGAAAAAACGGATTACGGATAGATCACAATAGGGCATTTCCTCAATAACCACCTCAAACTTCATTTCTATAGTCTGAAATCAAGAGCGGCATTTTTGACCCTCTGATATGTTTCGTTATCTGGTGCGGCGGGTATTTTCGCTCGTGTAATCGCTGAAATGGCTGCTTTACACAATTTTGCATCACCCTCTTTTGCTGTCGCACTGTTCACTGAACCATCAGGCTGAAGATAGATACGAATAGAGCAGGTTTTTCCTTTATACGCATCGGGTTCGTACATTTCGGCAACAATGGCATTCCGTATTTGTGCTGCATATACGACTATTTTTGAATGCTCCGGGGGAAATGTTGGAGACCCTAGGTTACCTAAAAGATCATCAACTTCCGCTGATTTATCGTTGCCGGGCATTACCCTGACGTTTGTTTTTTGAGTATGGTTTGAACAGGCTGTTATAAGTAGCACCAGGGTGAGTATGGGGGCTGAGAACGCTCTTAAATTCATGTGAAACTCCAGTTTTCATCTCCAGGTAACCATTCGCTTAGTCCTTTTACTGGAGTTCAGAGAGAATTTTATCTGGAGAAACACTACCCAGGAAAGTATGCACAGACGGCTCCAGCACTACCATAGCAGGAGTTACTGTAACGCCCAGTCTATCAGCAAGTTCAGATTGTTTAATCACCAGATTTTTACATTTTTCTGAGCTATCATTGTCTGGCAAAAAACCGGCCATCGCATTTTGAAAACTTTTCTGACGATCTGATGCACACCATACTCGTCCCATATCTTCAATGACTGAGTCTTTGATGGATGATGGAACCACCGTCAGAAATGACATAGTCAGCCCTGCATCAGTGTATTTCTTGATGTTTTTTACAACATAGCTGCAATAAACACATTGATTATCTACAAAAACTAATATTTTATATTTTTCCACTCCAGACTGAAACGTAATCGGCTGCAATTCAGTTAAGGAGCGAGAGATATCCTCATAGGCCATCTGTGGCGTTGTGTCTAAAACAGGAGCAGTTGTAGCCCCAACACTGAAGCTGGCTATCGTAAAAACACCTGCGGCTAATGATTTAAGAAAAAAACTCATAATCCCTGTTCCCTATTCAGTATTAATTTCAGGTTGTTGATGCCTGGTTCATGCCAGATTTGAATATTTTTATCATTTGTAAAAAACAATAGTTCCTGTTTATGCGACTCCATCATTGATCCGCGAGGGTGCTATAGTGTGTCCAGATACCATACGCGCTCTTTTTTCCACTGCCTATAGAGCGTAACGGTAATGAAGCGGAAAAATTTTCGGATGAATGCTGGGAGAAGGGTTTGCGGCTGGATAAAAGCCCGTCTGTGCACTATCAACTTCTGATGGAAACCATCCGCTGGACGCTTATCCCGCAGCAAAAGTAAAGTCCTCCGTCGCTCTCCCTTACGGTACTGATCTTTCCACTCATTTGGCATGTCCTGGAGAGCAGCTATCTTGCATGTCACACTATAAGGGGTTAGTTTGGATTGACCTGCTCCCCGTTGATTAATACACCGTGATGTTAGTAATGTCTTCATAAGCCACATGAGGACATCCCCATGAAGAAGCGTTTTTCCGACGAACAGATCATATGTATTCTCCGCGAGGCCGAAGCCGGCGTTTCTGCCCGTGAGCTCTGCCGTAAGCACGCCATTTCCGACGCCACCTTTTACACATGGCGTAAGAAGTATGGCGGTATGGAGGTGCCTGAGGTTAAGCGCCTGAAGTCGCTTGAGGAAGAGAACGCCAGACTCAAGAAGCTGCTTGCTGAAGCCATGCTGGATAAGGAGGCGCTTCAGGTGGCTCTTGGGCGAAAGTACTGACGACAGACCAGAAGCGGGAAGCCGTGGAAGTCATGTGCGAGGCTAAGGGTCTGTCGCAACGTCGTGCCTGCAGGCTGGCAGGTCTGTCCCTGTCAACCTGCCGATATTCGGCTCAGCGTCCGGCTGCTGACGCGCAGCTGTCTCTACGCATCACAGAGCTGGCACTTGAACGCCGCCGTTTTGGTTACCGGCGTATCTGGCAGCTTCTGCGACGTGAAGGTCTTTGCGTTAACCACAAGCGGGTTTACCGCATCTATCAACTTAATGGCCTGAGTGTAAAACGCAGACGACGTCGTAAAGGGCTGGCAACAGAACGTCTGCCGCTGCTCCGCCCGATGGCGCCCAATCTGACCTGGTCGATGGATTTCGTCATGGACGCACTGGCCACAGGTCGCAGGATCAAGTGCCTGACCTGCGTGGATGATTTCACAAAGGAATGCCTGACGGTCACTGTTGCCTTCGGGATTTCAGGCGTGCAGGTCACGCGTATTCTGGACAGCATTGCGCTGTTTCGCGGCTATCCGGCTATGATAAGAACCGATCAGGGCCCGGAGTTTACCTGCCGCGCACTCGATCAGTGGGCTTTTGAGCATGGTGTGGAGCTGCGACTTATCCAGCCCGGCAAGCCAACGCAGAACGGATTTATTGAGAGTTTTAACGGACGCTTTCGTGATGAATGCCTGAATGAGCACTGGTTCAGCGATATTGTTCACGCCAGGAAGATCATTAATGACTGGCGACTGGATTATAACGAGTGTCGACCACATTCATCACTGAATTACCTGACGCCGGCTGAATTTGCAGCGGGCTGGCGAAACGGGAAATATGAAGAAAAACCAACCGACATTACTAACTGAAGGTTGTATCTAACTCTGGGGGCAGGTCAGGATATCGAAAATTATTGTACGTCAAGGTCAATAATTGACCATCATTAACAATTTCCTTTGTGCTAATGGCAAGATTATGAAAAAGACTTTACTGATAGCCGCCATAGTGGCGGCAGGTATTACGTTCGCAATGGCCGACGATGGCCAGCCCGCTGGTCGACTGTACAAAATTGGCGAGCACACCGTAGAAATAGATGCGGATTGCATGATCCTCTCGGTTGACGGCTCCCCCGCTACGCTAAACGCGTCCGTATCCGGGCATATGGATTTTAATTTAGCCAACGGCGGCATTGCAGAATCGGAACCACGGCCAAACCGTCATACCTGCAAAGTGTATGCGGGGAGTGATGTGCGAACAATTCACATAAAAAAACAAACTCAATGAAAAAGATTTGCCTGATCGCAGCCGCTGGCAGCGGCAAATATTGCACCAACACACGCGATTAGCGAAAGCTATTGCAACGCTTGAGTGGGCAACTGAGTCGTGCAGCGTCATGAGATGGCGGTAGCCGCCGAACAGATGTCTCAGCAACAACAGCACGAAAAAGTGCTGGAGCTGGAGCGTTCTCAGCGGCAACGGGGTTATGACGGTCCGACCATAGGCTGATATCGTAAAACAGATTATTTAGGGAAGTTCCGCTTATTACCCTGTTGCTTATGGTTTAGGTGTTAGGTTTTTTGCTTCAGGTGCATTCGGCCCGGCACGTAGATCCCCTAATAGATCTACTGATTTTTCTGATGAGGCTGTTGGTTTACCCAACTCAGTTGATTTTGTTGTGGTACAGGCTACCAGAAGCAACGGTATTACAGATGATAAAAGGCGTGCTGAGCGCATCGTTGACGTTCTCTGGGAATATGACAGAAGCACATCATAATTGGAGCGTTAAGTGGAAGTAAACTACCTGAAATCATGCTTTTGCTGACTGTTTACCTTCAGATTCAGTGCCATTCATTTTCCTGCATAGCCATGCAACATAGTTAACATTTATCAGGGACGTTTCTGGCGGGTTTTCGGGTGGTTTGTTGCCTGTTTTTCCTGTTTCCTGCCAGAAACGCCCTGAGGTCGTTCTGGCGGTGCGAGTAATGGGTTTTCGCACAACATAAGTTAAATATCAATAAATTACATTGGTATCACTAGGCTTGCAGCGACATGCCAGTTTCGCCTCAACACCCTTTCTGAGTGCTGACAGTTGGTTAGCGCTCATTCACAAGCCATCCGTTACCGTTTTGTAGCGACAAGACAGTCCTTCTGATAAGGTCGAAGAGAAAGAGCACAATATCAAATGGACTTGCAACTATGAATAGCATCAAATTCAAGTGCCCCGAGTGCGGTCAGGCACTAACTTTCAACGACATACTACATGTTGAAACAATTGATGAAATTAAAAATACGCTTTGCCCTTACTGTAAAATGCTGATCAGCAAGGAAGAAATCACACGACAAATTCAGAGTAATGTTGCAAGGCGAATTGAGGCTATGCTCGGAGGACTAAAATAGCCCTTCGTGGTTCAGTCGAAGGAAAGGCTACGTAATAAACCAAGGATGAATATGAGCGCTGACAGCGATCTAAAGGCATGTGGTTCTAATAAACGCTCTCCTCAATGTCATTCAGGCGTTCAGGTCTGACCTGTTCTGTTTCAGATAATCACTGATACTGAGGCCGGACAAACGAATTTTATCCGAAACCTCCCTGAACTGCTCTTTCCAGCCATTTGTCAGATGTCTTTGCGACGCGATTTTACAGGCGACGCTGAACGGCGTTCTCCCCAGTTTCTCGGAAAGCCAGAAAAGATGCTTACCAATATCATCATTCGGGACGCCATCGAGCGCATCCAGTAATAAAGTTTCCTCTTCAGCCACCCAGGCCTGGCGGGCATTCGGAAAGCGTGGGTCAGGTATAGGTGCCTGTTTCTCTTCCTTCGGTTTCGATGCTGCCGGTACCGTAGGCTTTTTCATGCTGACGCGTGCTTTCATGGCGCCGATGGCCGCCACGGCCCGCACCAGGGTTTCACGCTCCTGGCGGGTGAGCAGATCATCTTCACAAATCAGGGTGTTCAGATTATCGATCAGGGTGTCCAGTCGGGTTTCAGTGACTTTCATGGTTCAGCTCTTGTTCCTTGTGGTGGTTGGGTACAGTCCCGGTTCTCATGCTCCGGGCCGGAGATCGTCAGTCAGTTTTTGCAGCGCGTGCCGCTCACGCCAGGATGAACGTGGCTTGCTGAAGACAATGGGCTCAGGGCCTCTCTCCTGTTCCGGCGTCGTTCCACACCATCACCGTGGCCAGATGCTCCGTCACCTCCCGCCCCGTGTAACCGGCCAGGATTGCCAGCGCCCTGGCGCCCGCTTCACGGGACAGCGGACTGCGGAACCCGAATCCATCCGTCATCAGGAGCCACTGCAGACGTTCCGTCCAGCGCTCGCCGGGTTTGCGTACCGGCGAAAACACAATCTCCGTCAGTTGTTCGCGGTTGCAGTACAGCTGTTGTCGTTCCAGGTCGTTCAGCAGGGTGTTCAGCTCGCGGCGGTCAGCTTCTTCCTGACTCATCAGCGGCCAGCGGATGCGGTGCCACTGCAGCTCATGCACCTGGTCGCCGGCGAAACCCGCGCGGGCCAGCAGGTCAGCCAGTGCGGCCTCCGTATCTTCCTCATAGCCGGCCGCCGTGAGCGGGAACGCCTCCGCACTGTCGCGCAGAACCTGCAGCAGGCGCGCCGGCGCCGGCAGGTCGCGGAGCCCCTCACCAGGCGTGATAACGGCCTGCCTGATCTCCTCATTCAGGCCGCTGATCCCCTCCGCCTGCAGCGCGACGTCCAGCTGGCGGTACCAGGTGTCGGTCCGGTCCGCCGGCGCGGTGACGTTCAGAGCGCCCTCCTCCGGCGTGGCGCTCTCATTGATCTGCACCCGGACCGCAATCCCCGCATCGTGACAGGCCTGCAGCCAGGTGGCGATCTGCAGGGGATCGCCTTCCAGGCGTGTCAACTGCCCGGCCGCATTCCACAGCTGCAGGCAGGTGGTGCCGTCGAGAAGGATAACGTAGTCTCCCCGGACCGCCAGATGCCAGCGATCGTCCAGCGCCACCGGCCGCTCGTCACCGAACGAGTCAGACTCATAGACCGCCTTCATCCTGACCAGGGGCAGAACCCGGACCGCCGCCGCTCGCTGCTCCGCCAGGACGCGCGCCTGTTCGTCAGCGAGAAGCGGGGCGGCCAGCGCACGGCCAGCGTCCGTCAGCTCAACGGCCAGCTGCAGGTTCGGGGCTCGCAGGGTGCGCAGCCAGCCCGCGGCTTCCATGCGCCGGCAGGAGGCGCGCAGGTTCGGCCCGTACACCGGGGCGTCCCCGCCCTGCTCCAGCACCCGCTCAATATCCCGCGTCGCCACCGGCCCCGGACGTTTTGCACCGAGGGCGGCCAGCACAATCAGCACCCGCCGCTGCAGCGGCGACGGACGTCGGGATTTTTCCCGCATCATTGTCCCTCGTTCCTCTGAGAAATGAGCGTTTTTAACCGTTTATAGTCTGCTTCGACCCGCGTGGTGGCCAGGCCCGTGTGTCCGCGCAGCGCCAGGAGATACCAGAAGCGGAGGATGTCATGAGCCTTGTTCACTTCCCAGACATAATGGGTGCCATCCCTGCGAAAATCGCATTGCTTTATTTCCTCTTCTGCCATCTGCGTCATTTGCTCATAGCTGAGCGAAAACATCATTTCGTCATCCATCCTGCCCGCCCCGTTTGATAATGTCCGGTTAAGTATAAAATCAAACTTCAAATGATTTCATACTGAATTGGTGATAATAATATCAGATATGATTAAATTGTTAATGCTAAATATCATATTAAGTATGATTTTATGTTAGATGCCAAATTATCATATCCATTGCGGGTTTCCCGCCGTGCAGATCCGATTTCTGGCTAAGTCGGATCTCCAGACTGCAGCAGGGCTGTTTTGAAAAAATGCCGGAGATGGAAGCAGCGTAGTAAGCTGATTTAATGATGTAAGAATAAATCTTACATTAAGATATGGAGGGGTTATGGCTCGTACGATGACGGTGGACGTGGGTGATGAGCTGCATGAAAAGCAGGCTGAATCCAGACTTCAGGAACTGCGCGATCTGCTGGCCGAAGGGATCAGCAGCGGCGAGGCGAAACCATGGAACAAGAATGCATTCCTGAGGAATGTCAGGGCCAGGGTGGCAAATGAAAGAGATTGAGCTGACACCCAAAGCAGAAGAGGATCTGGAGGCCATCTGGGACTTCAGCTTCAGACAGATCGGGGTTGTTCAGGCGGATGCATAGATCGGTCGTATAGCTGCAGTATTTGATGTGCTGGCCATGCATGATATCGGCACGCATTGTGCAGAGCTGGGAGACGATATCTGCACACTGCCGGTAGAACCGGCATACGATCTATTTTGTATCATCACATTCTATGGTTACGGTCATTCGTATTCTCAGCCAGTCTCAGGATACGGCGCGACATGCACCCTGGAGATGACCGGGGAACAGGATTCTCAAACAATATAAGTTAATTGTGAGGTCGACATGACCAAAAAAAACATTGTGTATGGACTCTTTCATTATTATTCATTTCGCTTATAAAAAAAACGCTCCCGGACGGGAGCGTAAGCCAGTGACTTCGGCGTCAAATGAGGGTCTGACAAGTGGAGCAGCGGGTTAATTCTGGGTGATCTGGCTGCGATGCTTTTCAGCCTGCTGCTGATGAATAACGGAAGACTGGCCATTATTCGCCTTCTCATGCACAACAGCGGCTTTCTCATGCTCGCTCATTTCGGAAAATGGCTTAGCAGTTTCTTGGGTGTTCTCAGGTTTGGCTTTCATCATTTTTTTATGCATTTCAGCCATGTCCTGATGGGCGGCAGAATTGCCGTTTTGCATCATTTCATGGGACATTGCGGCCTGATCGTGACCGCTCATATCCATCATTTTCATGCTCTCCCCCTGAACTGCACTTTTTTCAGCGGATGATTGCATCTGATGGGCAGGCGCCTGGGCATTATTTACCTGGTCATGCATGTTCATTGTCTCTGCAGCCCAGGCAGATGAAGCGACAGCCATCATGGCAATAAAGGATACAAGGATCTTTTTCATGGTTGGGTCTCCGGTGTTTTCATACCCGAACAATCAATGCTTATAACAGAGAAAGCATTTGATCTCAGGGCTGGTTGATCATCACGCCAGGAACCGGGCGATTGAATTATCACGCTGTCCTGATTTATGGCTGATTATAAAAAACCGCCTCTGTTTATCGCGTGACTGAACGATGACATTTTTGTCACCTTCCGGGTTTCTCCTGAATAACGGTATTAATCCATTAACAGACGCACACTGAACACAATTTCCCGCCCCTGCTGTTCTGCTGACAGCTCGCCGCCGTGAGCATGAATGATCGACCTTGTAATTGATAATCCCAGCCCCGCGCCTTCCGTGTTGTAGAACCTTGATGAGTCTGCGCGATAGAACCGGTCAAACAAACGTTCCAGATTAGCGGGAACCTGGCCGGACATCGTATTCGTAATCATCACGTTCACACAGTCACTGTCACGCTCAATGTGTATCGCTGTACAGGTGTTATCGGGAGAATACTTGATTGCATTGGAAAGCAGGTTACTGAAAGCACGTCGGAGCATATCGCTGTCTCCGGCAACAACGCCCTCTCCTTCAACCGTGATTGTCTTTCCTGTTTCGTCTGCCAGGGGCTCGAACAACTCACGTAATTCATTCAGTTCGGCTGCCAGATCCACATCATGTTTATCCAGCCGCAGCAGACCATGCTCTGAACGTGCCAGAAAAAGCATGTCACTGGTCATTCGTGACAACCTTTTCAGTTCTTCCAGGTTAGCGAATAAAATTTCGCGGTAATGCGAAACATCCCTTTCCTTAGCCAGTGCAAACTGCGTCTGCATCATCAGATTACTGACTGGTGTGCGCAGCTCATGCGCGATGTCAGACGAGAAATCTGACAGTTTCCGGAATGCCCCCTCCAGGCGATCAAACATATTATTGAACTCCTGCATGGTCTCAGAGATTTCCGGCGGAGCCAGATCGGGATTTAGACGCTGATCCAGGCTGTGTACGGTCATGGAGGAAGCCAGACTGGTCATTTCCCGTAGCGGTTTCAGACCAATACGTGTGGTCAGCCAGCCCAGAAAAACAGAAATAAAGACCAGACCGATATTGAACCAGAACAGCCAGGTACTGAGTTTGTCCATAAACAGGGTGTGATACCCAGTATCCGTGGCAACCGTAATGATGACATGTTTGCTTTTACCCTGTTCCGGCGTCACGGCAACCCGCCGCGAGATACTGCGGTACACGGTGTTATTTTCTTCCGTCTGGATCATATAGTCGAGAATATCACCCGACTTATTAAGCAGGACCGCTGGAACAACAGAATTTTTGGCATAGAGTTCAACAATTTTTTCATTTTCCATGTTTTTTATAGAAATGAATAAGCCATTGTGCCCCACCATCGCATCGTTTATTTTTTCTGATAATGACTTAATATCCGTTTTGTTCCTGAACGTCTCTGTTTTAAGAAACTCTTCGGTGAGCTGAAGTTTACCTGTCAGAAAATCGCGGTCCTGATTATCGAAATAGCCATTCAGGGTGCTAATCAGGATAAAACTTGATAACCACCATACCGTAAGCATCACCGCAGAAAAAATCAGGCTCAGGCGTGTGGTCAGGGAAATTTTGAACCTCACTCTTCTCTGATCTCCAGGACATATCCGGCACCGCGAACGGTATGGATCAGTTTTGGCTCAAAGTCATCATCAATTTTACTTCTCAGACGTCTCACGGCGACATCAATCACATTCGTATCACTGTCAAAATTCATGTTCCAGACCAGGGACGAGATAAGACTCCTGGGTAACACTTCTCCGGTGCGTTGCAGCAGCAACTCAAGCAGAACGTATTCTTTACCGGTGAGATGGATCTTCTTCCCCGAACGGATCACGGTCCGGCGCACCATATCAACGGTCATATCGGCGATGGTGCAGACTGTTGCGGCCTGCGAGCGTGCCCGGCGCAGTAGGGTTCTTACACGTGCAACCAGCTCCGTAAAATCAAAGGGCTTAATCAGGTAGTCATCTGCGCCAAGCTCCAGTCCTTTCACTTTGTCCCGCACGTTGTCCTTTGCGGTTAAAAACAGGACCGGTTCTTCGTGCCCGGACTCCCTCAGTGCGCTGATGATTTGCCACCCGTCGAGGAAAGGCAGCATCACGTCCAGTATTATCAAATCATACTGTCCCTTCGACGCGGCCCCGAGACCATCGCGGCCATTATTAAAGAGATCGGCCTGATAGCCTTCCTCAACCAGTCCCTGCTGCAGGTAACGACCTGTTTTTTGTTCGTCTTCAACGATTAAAATACGCTGCATGGTCAACTCGCTGATATGAAAGTAAAAATCTCACGCATGAGCTTTGGCTGTCCCCTAGCTGATCTGAGACGGAGCAAGCATTCCAAGCCACGCTACGGCGCCCAGAATGATAATCGCAACAACGAATTCTGTCAGGATGCTGTTTCGCATCAGGGCAACGCTGCGATCATAATTCCCTTCCCTGACCATAACTTCAAGCCGGGGACCCAGGTGAAACCGGTTTGCTGCAGCCAGAAGAAGCATCAGAACAAACAGAGCCGTCTTGGCAAGCAATATCCTCCCCCAGGAACTGTTGAATAAGGGAGTTAAGTTACCCTCAGCAATATACAGATAGTTGACCAGCGCACTCAGGATCAGGGCTACAACAATCACCGTTCCTGCCGTGGCAAATTTTGCCAGGGAGTCAGATATCACAATGACGTTCTGTGCATTATGCTCGTTTCTGCGCATCAGCAGGATAGCAAATGCAACCAGAGCACCTGTCCAGGCACCTGCAGCGCCGAGATGGGTCAGATCGCTCAGTAAATGGAGATAGTAATGCAGACCGTCATGCATAACGGCGTGCCCTCCCCAGGCAAGTGTAGCCAGCGCCACGCCCCCACTCATCGTCATCAGCAGGCAGGACAATACTCTCTTATTAGTGTAAAGGAACAAAGCACCGAGTGTGGTAAACAGGGCACAGAGCCTGACAATCCAGCTAATACCCACATCAGTTTCTTCTATCACCATCTCGATAACATGGATGGATAATTCTCTGAGGTCAGTTACTCCACTCATGGCATTAGATACCAGGAGCATATTAATGCCAGTAAGAATGATGCCTGTAACAACAGCAAAGGTTATAAACGACCTGAAATTAGTCAGGTTATAGGTTTCATGTCTGACACCGCTTATTCCATATATCTGAAAAAATGGCAATCCAAATATTACCATCAAATCCAGATAAAGAAGAAAACGAATAACAATCATAATCAGGTCGTTCATAATATTACTTCACTGTAAAGGTGTAATTACCGGTAATAGGGTGCGTATCTGAAGAAACCGCGCGCCAGTCAACACGATAAGTGCCAGCGGGTAAAGGCTCTCGCGGAATAATGACCATCGATTTAGGGTCAGCGCCTGGCGCCACTTTTGCCGCGACCGGCATCGGAGAATGTGATGACATGCCTTTCATACCCGTCATCGTTAATTTTGCACCTGAGAATTTCACGGTCAGATTTTCCGAGAAATTAAGCTGAATCTTTTCCGGGGCCGCTACGGCTGAATCAGCCTGTGGCACAGAGCTTTTTAATTCCGGATGGGCCATAGCAGAGAAAGCAACGCCCATAACGAGGCCACCTGTAAGAATGGCTTTATTTAAAATCGACATTTTATTTACCTGTTTAGTTGAGTGTTTTATATCAGTGCGTTAAAACCAGATTCTGGCTCCCGCCAGGAATACTACCTGATGGTCTTTCTCACCTTCTCTTTTCGCCATATCGGATGTTTTCCCGTAAAGTTGATTCCAGGAAACGCCTATATAGGGTGCAAACTCACGGCGTATTTCATAGCGCAGCCGGAGCCCCAGCTCTGTGTCAGTCAGTCCCCTGCCGCGACCCCGCGATTCATCATCCTGACTGTAGAAATTCACCTCATAGGATGGCTGGAGTATGAGCCGGTTAGTCAGTAAAACGTCGTATTCTCCTCCCAGACGAAGGGCTGCTTTTCCGCCATTACTGACAAAACCCGTAATTTCAGACTCAAAATTATAGAGTGCCAGCCCCTGAAAACCGACAGCAGCCCAGGTCCGGGCAGAAGCAGGTCTGAAATCCTGCCTGACACCCGCAACCAAATCCCACCATGGGCCAACCGCATGTCCCCAGAGTAACTGCGCTTCAGCCGCCTCCGTTTCCCCATTGCTTCGTTCACCTTCACTCTTTAGCCAAATCCGATCTGTGTCGCCTCCAATCCAGCTGTTAACACTCCAGCTGAAATTGTTGGTGTTATCCGACCGTTGCCATTCCAGTTGATCCAGCAGAACCAGATAATTAATCGCACTGTCGTGAATCGCATGCCCCTGTAAATTGCCGAATGCAGCCTTCCGGTCGGCATCGGTAACAGGCGGAATTGGCGTTCTGCTCTCAGTTACAATGGGCTCCATTGACGTCATCTCAGTGAAATTCTCATCTGCTGGCATCTGCATGGCAGACATGTCGTGCCCGGCGTGGGGATCTGCAGAGACGGAGCCCGCCGCAATAGAAAGCTGTGAGGTAAACAAACCGGCGACCAGAACAGGTATGGCCTTCAAATTTCTCTTCATTCGCATCATTCCTCCACCCGGACTTCACGAAACATTCCCATTTCCATGTGATAGAGCAAATGGCAGTGATACGCCCAGCGGCCAAGCGCATCTGCTGTCACTCTGTAACTGCGTTTTGTACCAGGGGGAACATCTATTGTGTGTTTACGAACCATGAAATTACCGTTTTCATCTTCCAGATCGCTCCACATACCATGCAGGTGAATGGGGTGAGTCATCATGGTATCGTTGATCAGCGTGATCCTGAGCCGCTCACCGTATTTCAGCAGCACCGGTGCGGCATCTGAAAACTTGATTCCGTTAAATGACCAGGCAAACTTTTCCATGTGGCCGGTTAAATGCAGTTCTATGGTACGGCCAGGTTCACGTCCGTCAGGATCCTCAAAGCGGCTTTTCAAATCCGCGTACGTGAGAACCTTTCTTCCGTTATTTCGAAGACCAATACCCGGATCATTTAATTTCGGAGAGACGCTCATCGCCTGCATATCAACCAGTGGGTTATCCGTTTCTGACGCAGGATGACTTTGCATACCCGGCATTCCGGCCATCCGGGAATGATCCATACCGGCCATGCTGCTGTGATCCATGGGCGCGGAGGATGTCCCGCTATCCGGAAGGTCAGCACCGTCCATAGACATCATCTCTCCGCTGTTATCCATGCCTCCCATCTGGCTGTGGTCCATTCCTGCCATATCATGTCCCATTCCCCCCATACCCATATCTTCCATGGTCAACAGAGGACGGGGATCGAGGGGGGGAACGGCAGCACTTAACCCCTCTCTCGTGGCCAGTGTCCCTCGAGCGTAACCGGTCCTGTCCATGGATTGTGCGAAGATGGTATAGGCCTCACCCTGAGGCTCCACAATGACATCATAGGTTTCGGCAACGGCAATCCTGAATTCGTCAACGGTAACCGGGTTTACATACTGGCCATCTGCAGCCACGACCGTCATTTTCAGCCCGGGGATACGGATATCGAAATAGGTCATTGCCGAGCCGTTGATAAACCGTAAGCGTATCTTTTCACCGGGACGGAACAGTCCGGTCCAGTTTTTCAGCGGGGCCTGCCCGTTCATGAGATAGGTGTAGGTGTAGCCACTGACATCCGCGAGGTCAGTCGGATTCATTTTCATTTCAGCCCACATTTTCCGATCGGCAATGGTGGCTGACAGCCCCCTGGTATTCACGTCGCGGAAAAAAGAGCCAACGGTTGGTTTATTGAAATTGTAGTAATCCGACTGTTTTTTTAATTTTTTCAGCAGGCTGTGAGGATTTTCATCGGTCCAGTCAGACAACATGACCACATGCTCACGATCGTAAGCAAACGGTTCTGGCTCCCTGGCATCGATGATAATGGCACCGTATACCCCCTCCTGTTCCTGCAGACCGGAATGGCTGTGGTACCAGTAAGTCCCGTTCTGCTTAACCTTAAAGGTGTAAACGTAGGTATCATCAGGCTCTATGCCCATAAAACTCAGCCCCGGAACACCATCCATATTGGCCGGAAGAATAATGCCGTGCCAGTGAATGGACGTCTGTTCATTAAGACGGTTTTTGACCTTCAGGGTAATGGTGTCACCTTCTTTCCAGCGAAGAACGGGCCCCGGCAGGCCTCCATTGATTGTTTTGGCCTGACGCTCACTGCCCGTGATATTGACGGCCGTTTCACCAATGGTCAGGTCAAACTGAGTACCCTGCAGGGATGCGGCAACTGGCAGGCTCAGACTGGAACGCGCATTGAAACTCCATACGCCAAGACTTCCGGCTACGCCAGAGAGGGTTAACCCCTTCAGGAAAGTTCGTCGAGACGTTTTCAACAGCATGCGCATTCCCTTATTTAAAGTATGGTTACTGACAGAATTCGAGAACCGATTTAAATTAATTTACTGGTTCATCCACTTACAATGAAATGAATCTAGCACACCTTAAGAAACAAATTCATTACAATCGTGTAATGTACGTGGCTGTATTACATTTACGTCATCTTCCCCACAGGTTGATTTTTTTATATATGATCATAAGGACATCTTTTATGTACCTCAGAAGGTAATTACACATGAATATATTAATCACGACCACTGCGTTTACAGCTTTATTTTGTGGGGCAGCTTTTGCTCAGTCCAGTGATATTGCCCATGAAGCACACCGATTTGTTAATAATGCCTCAGCCGTCAGTCATGTGAACTCCTCGACGCATGAAAACTTACCGGACAGGGTTAATAAAAACAACACGCCCTCATTCTCTGAAATGAATGAACATGAAAGGGCCATTGTTGCTCATTCATTTATGAACAACAGCGCGTCCTATGCGCATCAGAAAATGATTGAGGAACATAAAAAAATGCTGTCCGGCAGTGATGCAAATTCAAAGACCTCGTCTTCTTCTTTTAACGAACTGAATGCCGGAGAAAAAGCCGCTCTCGTGCATGAGCAGGTCAATAATGCCGGTGCGGAAGCACATCAGACGCAGGCAAGAAAGCTTCGCGGGCTGTATTCGACCAGGTAACTGCAGGCGGGTTAGTGCTTAGCGTCAGGTGCGCAGCAGGGCTTTACTGACGGGTTACGTAGCAGGACATGAGCCCCATATTGCTCTGCCGTAACCTGTTTCAGTCCCGTTAATCATCACCGTCGGGCTGGTCATACAGTTCCCAGAGCTTCCGGAGCAAACGGGAAACAAGATATGTTACAAAAATGACGACCATCAACGGTGCTCCCGATTAACTGACAGATGACACGCCTCCTGAAAACCCCTAGCATACGCCGCAGTGTTCATGCTAACGGCGAATTCCAGTAAATGTATTCTACCGATGTCGTAAAAGAAAATGCCTACCTTTCAGCCACCCGCTCGGGGCTGGAATCGAACGAGATCGCTACTCTTCAGCGCTCCTTGCCTTCCCGGTTTAATCTGCGGCATTTGAAAAAAAATGAATCATTAAAACTCGTACTGCAAAAGAAAGCGGGAAAATCACGTGTCGTGGCCTATAAATTTACGTCCGGTTCATTTAATTACACGGCGTATCGTATATCAGATAAAAAGTTCTATAACCTTTCCGATACTTCCGGGAAAGGCAGTCTCGATTATCCGTTACCGGCCACAGCAAGACTCAGTTCGCCTTTCAATCCTGCAAGACTTAACCCGGTATCGGGAAAAGTGAGTCCCCATAATGGCATTGATTATTCCATGCCCATGAACACGAAAATAGTCAGCGTCATCGACGGAAAAATCACCCGGGCCGAATACAACAGTACCATGGGATATTTTGTTGAAGTAACGGGAAAAGCCGGTGTTAAAACTCGCTATCTCCACCTCAATAAAATACTCGTTACTAAAGGGGCCAGAGTTACCCGGGGAGGTGCTATTGCGTTATCCGGTAACAGCGGACGTTCATCCGGTCCTCATTTACATTATGAGCTGGTCATCAATAACAATCCTGTTAATTCACTGGCGTTCCGGGCATCGGCACCCGCTGATAACAAACTCGAACAGCATGCCTTTGCGCATGCCAGAGACTACGAACGATACCTGGACTGATAACGGGACCGCGACGCGGCCCCGTTTGCCGGATTAATTTTTTTTATTGTTTTCACTTCCGTGATGTTGGTGATCCCCATGCCCTCCGTGGCCGTGGAAAAGATGCATTAGCGGGCAGACCAGCAATAACAGATATGGCCAGTAACCTGCCACATGTGACCAGTGTTCTCGCAGGAGGGCAAATGCCGCGATCGCGGCGACAGCAATAAGCGCATAGGTGGTACTTTTCATACTGGACTCCTTCTGTTCATAACAGACCCTTCACTCAGTGTTATTTCCCGAGCCTGACACTTTTCAGACGCAACGCATTCACAATGACGCTGACGGAAGAAAGAGCCATGGCCGCCGCCGCAATAACTGGCGACAGCAGTATTCCATACACAGGATAAAGCAGGCCTGCAGCCACCGGCACACCAAGTGCGTTGTAGATAAATGCAAAAAACAGATTCTGTCGGATATTTTTCATGGTGATCTCTGACAGATGACGGGCCCTGTTCAGTATCATCAGGTCGCCTTTGAGAAGGGTGACTCCGGCACTTTCAATTGCCACATCTGTACCCGTTCCCATGGCTATTCCCACGTCAGCCGCTGCCAGCGCCGGGGCATCATTCACACCGTCTCCGGCCATCGCAACCACATGGCCAGACGCTTTCAGTCGGGTTATCACTGCTTTTTTGCCATCCGGCAGAATCCCGGCTTCAACCTCATCTATTCCCAGTTTCCGTGCGACTGCTTCAGCGGTAAGCTGGTTATCCCCGGTGAGCATAACGATGCGGATCCCCGCCTGACGCAACGCTTTAAGTGCATCCGGCGTGGTTGCTTTCACGGGATCCGAGATAGCTATCAGGCCTGCAAGGTACCCATCTGTGGCCACATAGATAACGGTAGCGCCTTCCATCCGCAACTTATCCGCAACGGCCTTTTGATTATCAATAACGATACTGTTTTCCTGCATAGCCAGTTCATTACCAATAACAACCCGTTGACCTTCAACATCGCCTGAAACACCTTTCCCCGACGGAGCATTGAAATCACTGACTGCGGGTATCATGATCCCCCTGTGCTGGGCTGCCCGGACTACAGCCATACCCAGCGGATGCTGCGAGCCTTTTTCCACTGCGGCCGCTACACGTAAAAGAGATGCTTCCCCACCCGGATTGAGACTGATAATCCCTGTCACCGTAGGCGAACCTTCCGTGAGCGTGCCTGTTTTGTCGACAACCAGCGTGTCCACTTTTTCAAGACGCTCAAGGGCTTCGGCATTCCTGATTAACACCCCGGCCTGGGCTCCTTTGCCTACCCCCACCATTATCGACATCGGTGTGGCCAGCCCCAGTGCGCAGGGGCAGGCAATAATCAGGACCGACACAGCCGCAATCAGACCGTGCGCCATCCTGGGCTCGGGCCCCCAGACAGACCAGATCACGAAAGCAACAACCGCGATAAGTATCACCAGAGGAACAAACCAGCCTGAAACGCTGTCAGCCATTCTCTGGATGGGGGCACGCGAACGCTGTGCATCAGCGACCATCTGAACAATTCGTGAGAGCATCGTTTCATCACCGACTTTCTCTGCACGGATGATAAGACTACCTGTCTGATTAATCGTCCCCCCAATGACAGGGTCATCCTTCGTTTTGGTAACCGGCATAGACTCCCCGGTCACCATCGATTCATCAACGGTTGTTTTGCCTTCGATCACGATACCGTCGACCGGAATACTCTCTCCAGGTCTGATGCGGAGCTTATCGCCAGGCAGGACATCTTCCGCATTAATATCCGTTTCATGACCGTCATGATCCAGCCGTCTGGCGGTTTTGGGGGCAAGGTTCAGAAGCGCAGTAATGGCGCCTGAGGTTTGTTCCCGTGCCCGCAGCTCAAGAACCTGTCCCAGCAGAACAAGCACCGTAATAACTGCTGCGGCTTCAAAATAAACGGCCACCAGGCCATCCATGTTTCTGAACGATGCAGGAAACCAGGAGGGGAAGACGGTTGCAATGACGCTGTAAACCCAGGCTACGCCGGTCCCCATTGCAACAAGGGTAAACATATTCAGGGAGCGGTTACGTAACGACATTCCGGCCCGGGCGAAGAATGGCCAGCCACACCACAACACGACAGGGGAGGCCAGAAGCAACTGCAGCCATGTGTTGTACTGTGGCGGTACTGTATTCCTCAAGTCGGGAAACAGATGAGATCCCATTTCGAGTACCAGAACCGGAAACGCCAGCAACAACCCCAGCCAGAAGCGTCTTGTCATGTCGTGAAGTTCATCACTCGGCCCCGTGGATGCCGTAGCTACGAGCGGCTCCAGTGCCATTCCACAGACAGGACAGCTTCCGGGACCACTGCGGCGTATCTCCGGGTGCATCGGACATGTCCACACACCTTCAGAATTCTCTTTTTCCGCCTGGTGGTGAGGCTGTTTTATCTGATCAGGGCTGACTTCGTGATGATCGTGGTGATGGTGATGGGAATGTTCACTGGCATCTTCGGTAAGATAACGATCGGGATGGGCTTTAAATTTACTCTCACAGCTGGCGGAGCAGAAATAAAGTTGATGGTCCTGGTATCGAATGCTGCTGTGCGCCCTGTCGGGCAGGATGGCCATCCCGCACACGGGATCTCTCACCTTATGCAATACGTGGCCCTCGTCCGGGGATAATGTCTGCTCAGAAGCAGTCTGGTTGTTGTGTTGCACTGCATTGTTATTTTTCACTGTAACTCTCCTTATGCATATCTGAAGCATTTTTGTCTTCAGGGTATGTCATGGATGCGATTACCACGAATATCGCCGGCACAGGAGTGCCTGCTACCGGCGTCCCGTTATCAGCCGTTCCGCTGACTATTCGATTCGCTGGAAGACTTTTTTACTTCCATCCGGTGAGAATGCGATAACATCGTAAGCCTCTTTTCGGGCTCCCATCTCCATTCCAGGACTTCCTGCTGGCATACCGGGGGTGGCGAGACCGTATATACCCGAACCAGACTGCATTGCCTTATGTATCGTTGTCGCAGGCACATGGCCTTCAATGATCAAATTACCGGCAACCGCGGTATGACAACTTCGTAGTCCTGCAGGAATAGCATGCTTTTCTTTCAGGGCTGACAGCGCCTGATCATTCATGATGTGAGTTCGTACTTCAAACCCGTCTTTTTCCATCGCTTTGCCCCACAGGGAACAACAGCCACAGTTTTCAGATTTGTACATATCAATCACTTTTTCACTCGCCATCGCGGGTAGTGAAAGGCCGAGAGCCAGCGCTATTAGAACCACTTTTTTCATACTCACCTCTGTATATTATCGATATAAACCCTGACGTCAGGGTGAATCAGTAAAGAAGGACACCCACAGGGGGTGCCCTTTCAGGTTCAGGACACGCTTTTTTTATGTCTGCGCAGCCAGATTAATTTGTAGGCGGCAGGAATAATGAACAGGGACAGCAGCGGAGCCGTGATCATCCCACCAATCATGGGTGCCGCGATACGGCTCATGACTTCTGAACCTGCACCGGTTCCCCAGAGTATTGGCAGCAGACCCGCAATGATCACCGCCACGGTCATGGCTTTCGGCCGGACACGCAGTACGGCACCATGATAGAGGGCTTCATCAAGGCCTTCCGGTGTGAACGTCTCTTTACGGGACAATTCCGGGTGCGCTTCAATGGCATGACGCAGATACATCAGCATGACCACGCCAAACTCTGCTGCCACCCCGGCCAGGGCGATAAACCCGGTGCCGGTTGCGACAGACATATGGAAGCCCTGCCAGTACAGGAACCATATCCCGCCTACCAGCGCAAACGGCAGGCTCATCAGAATAAGTAAGGCCTCATCAGCCCGGCGGAATGCCAGATACAACAGGATGAAGATGATCATCACCGTCATCGGCACCATCAGCTTCAGTTTCTTGTTGGCATGCTCAAGCAGTTCAAACTGTCCGGAGAATGACACGCTGGTACCCGGTCTCAGTTTCACTTTCTGACTGATCGCCGTTTTAATGTCATTAACCACCGACACCATATCCCTGCCGCGCGCGTCAATGTAAATCCAGCTGGCTGGACGGGCATTTTCGGTTTTCAGCATGGTTGGTCCGGAAACGACCTTAATATCGGCAACATCGCCCAGCGTAATTTGCTGCTTCATTGGGGTCAGGATTGGCATCTCTCTCAACGCCTGCGGACTGTTACGGTAATCCTGCGGATAGCGAATGTTAATAGGGTACCGGGCCACGCCTTCAACCGTCTCACCCACCATAGCCCCACCGATTGCTGAAGAGACGAACAGCTGGACGTCGCCCACAGTCATCCCGTACCGGGAAGCTTTTTCCCGGTTAATGTCCACATCAATATAACGTCCACCTTCCAGTCGTTCAGCCAGTGCGGAAACCACACCAGGTACGGTTTTAGCGACTGCTTCGATACTCTGTGCTGTTACATCGATATCCGACAGAACAGTACCCGATACCTTAATACCTATCGGACTTTTAATGCCGGTTGAGAGCATATCAATACGGTTACGGATAGGCGGTACCCAGAGGTTGGCCAGACCCGGTAAACGGACGGTCCTGTCGAGTTCTTCAATAATCTTGTCAATCGTCATGCCTGGACGCCACTGATCCTCAGGTTTCAGTTGGATGGTGGTTTCCATCATTTCGAGCGGAGCAGAATCCGTGGCGGTCTCAGCCTTACCGGTCTTGCCAAAAACTGAGGCCACTTCAGGCACCGTTTTGATTAGTTTGTCCGTGGTCTGTAAGAGCGCAGCAGCTTCTCCAGGAGACACGCCAGGTAACGTTGACGGCATATACAACAGGTCACCTTCGTTAATCTTCGGTAAAAACTCGCCGCCCACCTGACTCAGTGGCCAGATAACAGTGAAAATGGATAAAGCCGCAACCAGCAGGGTTGTTTTTGGCCAGTGTAGAACCCTGAGCAGTAACGGGTGATACGCTTTAATCAGCAACCGGTTCAGTGGGTTACTGGTCTCAGCAGGAATTTTCCCGCGGATCCAGAACCCCATCAGAATAGGGATAACAATGATTGCCAGTATGGCTGCACCCGCCATGGAATACGTTTTTGTAAAGGCCAGCGGACCAAACAGACGCCCTTCCTGCCCTTCCAGGGTAAAAATAGGAATGAACGATAATGTGATAATCAGCAGGCTGATAAACAGCGCTGGACCCACTTCAACGGAGGCGTCAGTGATAACCTTCCAGCGGGTGGCATTATCAATCTGTTCCCCGGGATGCTGATGGTCCCACTCCTCAAGCCGTTTATGCGCGTTTTCGATCATGACGATGGCGGCATCCACCATCGCTCCGACGGCTATTGCAATCCCTCCCAGCGACATAATGTTGGCATTCAGCCCCTGGAAGTGCATGACGATAAAGGCGATACACAGGCCAAGTGGCAGAGAAATAATCGCCACCAGGGCAGAACGGACATGCCAGAGGAACAGTGCGCAAACGACAGCAACAACGATAAACTCTTCAAGAAGCTTGTAACTGAGGTTGTCAATCGCACGATCGATTAACTGGCTGCGATCGTATGTCGTTACGATCTCCACTCCTTCAGGCAGGCTTGCCTTCAGCGTGTCCAGTTTATCCCTCACCGCCGTAATGACTTCGCGTGCATTTTTGCCCGAACGCAGGATCACCACTCCGCCAGCGACTTCGCCCTGACCGTTAAGCTCAGCGATACCACGCCGCATTTCCGGTCCCATTTGTATGCGGGCAACATCACGCAGGTAAACAGGTACTCCATTTTCCCCCGTTTTCAGGACGATATTTTTGAAATCATCAATAGTCTGAAGATAACCGCTGGCCCGGACCATATACTCTGACTCAGCAATTTCAACAGATGAGCCACCGGCTTCCTGGTTAGATGAGCTAAGAGCTTGTTTTACTTCTGGCAGACTGATGCCGTACTGCGTCAGTTTTACCGGGTCAAGCTGGATCTGATACTGCTTAACCACGCCGCCTACGGATGCAACTTCAGCGACATTAGGAATGGTTTTCAGCTCAAACTTCAGGAACCAGTCCTGCAGAGAACGCAGTTCTGAAAGGTCGTGTTTTCCGCTGCGATCGACAAGGGCATATTCAAAAATCCAGCCCACACCCGTGGCATCAGGACCGATTTCAGAACTCACACCAGCAGGCAGTTTTCCCTGAACCTGATTCAGATACTCCAGCACGCGAGAGCGCGCCCAGTACAGATCGGTGCCGTCTTCAAAAATGACATACACATACGAATCCCCGAACTGTGAAAAACCACGCACGGTTTTTGCGCCAGGCACGGACAACATGGTGGTGGTAAGCGGATAGGTGACCTGGTTTTCTACAATCTGCGGGGCCTGGCCGGGATAGCTGGTTTTGATAATGACCTGCACATCTGACAGGTCAGGCAAGGCATCTACCGGCGTGTTAATAATCGTCCATGTTCCCCAGATGCTGAGAAACAGGGCCCCCATCATGACCAGGAAACGGTTGGCGACAGAGCTCCGGATAATCCATTCAATCATCGTCGTCTCCTCAGTGCCCTGAATGCATATTTACAGGCTGGTCAGACATTGCTGGCATACTGCTTTTTGTTTTTTCAGGGTGGCGCATACGTTCCAGCGCGCCCGTAATATTGGCTTCGGAGTCAATGAGGAACAGGCCACTGACCACCACGGTATCGCCTTCATTCAGGCCGGAGCCGATGCCGGACTGTTGCTGTGATTCATGCAGAACGTGGATCTGTTTCGGCACAAACTTGCCTTCATCATCAACAGTAATCACGCGCTGTTCTTTGCCGGTATCGATAACGGCCTGGCTTGGTATCAGCAGCATCTCCTGGCTTCTGGTATTCAGTTTCAGATAGGCATTCATGCCCGGCTTGAGAAACTCATCCTTATTAGAAACCTGGAGACGGACCTGAAGCGTACGGGTTATCTGATCCACGCTGGGAAGAATATTCCATTTTTCGACATGGAATGTTTTATCCGGATAAGCCGGTACCGAAATTTCAAACTGCGACGTATCTTTCAGCAGATAGGCGATAGATTCTGGCACTGCAGCGCTGATCCAGACCGGGTCCATTCCCTGAATCTGAGCCACCACCTTATCTTTCGAAATATTCATGCCGGTGCGCAGGTCAAATGCAGTAATGACACCATCAATAGGTGCTTTAATGGTAAAACGGGTCTGAATGCTCCGGGTAGAACGCAGTCTCTGAATATCCTCTTCCGGCATACCTGCCAGGCGAAGCCGTTCCAGAACGCCTTTAATTTGCGTGGAAGTACCACCGGTGCTGGATAACAGAAGGAATTCACTCTGTGCTTCCACCCAGTCCGGAATGGTAATATCGATAAGTGGCGTCCCCTTCTTCACATGATCGCCAATCGTCATGGGGTAGACTTTTTCGACAAACCCGTCAGAACGCGCCTGCACAATAACAAACTGATACTCGTTATAGCTGACATTAGCCGGGATTGTCTGAGAATAATTCAGCATTCCTCGCGTGACTTTTTGCGTTTTTAATCCCAGATTCTGAACCTGGGTTGGGTCGATACGGATCCCGCCACTGCTTTTATCGCCACTGTCATCAGCATATTTTGGCACCAGGTCCATATCCATAAAGGGCGATTTTCCGGGTTTATCAAATTTGGTATCCGGTTTCATCGGGTCATACCAGAAAAGTACCTTTCGCTCCGGTGCCTTTTGTTCGGTTTGTACTGTTTTTTGTGATGAGTTTACATACTGCCAGGCAGTAACCGATATCAGCCCCCCTGCTATGAGGCTGCTGATAATTATTGCAGCATATTTTATCTTTAAAGAAGCCATACAATTTTCCGCTAAAAAATCAAAACACCTGGCATATGCGCCTGACGGTTAACTCACACATATACCTATGTGAATGTACAGGCGCACAGGATGTAATCGCTCCGGACAGCCAATCAGGACTGCGTCACGTTAATGCTTTTGAGTAAGGAGATATTGCCCTGCTGAATAAACGAGAAATCGACATGGTTGCCTGTTTTCAGGGCATTAATAGCATCGTCTGCATTAACAAAAGTAAAGCGCATGGTCATTGCAGGCCAGCCCACCGCTGGAATTGCTTCATGCGAAATGGTGATTTTCTTAGTATTCATATCAATGTCTTTAACGACACCGGTGCCCTTGATAACTTGCTGTACCGAAGCATCACTGGCAGTATTCATATCGCCATGCTGATGTGTTTCAGCATGAAGACCGGCAGAAAACATGACAGAGAAGGCACCAAATAAAACGGCTTTAAGTGAATTACGCATTTTAATTTCCTGATTAATTAAATAAATTTACTCTACCCAACCGCCACCCAGCGCGGTAAACAGATTAATTTCGTTAACCTGTCGGGAATAGGTAAGATCGAGAATGGTTTGCTGCGTAGCGAAGAGGGAACGTTCTGCATCCAGCACTTCGATGTAACTGACAGCACCACTTGCATATAATCCTCTGGCACGCTGGAGAGTTATCTGAAGTGAATCAAGATAACGCTGCTGTGACTCAAGTTGCTGGCTAAGGCTGTCGCGCAGCGCAAGCGTGTCGGAAACATCCTTAAAGGCTGACTGAATTTTTTGTTCGTAATTAACCACCGATTGTTGCTGGCGAATTTCAGCCAGCTTCAGATTGGCTTTATTCCTGCCAGCATTAAAAATAGGAATTTCAATTTTAGGGATAAAATTCCACATTCCACTTCCTGACGTAAACAGGCTTGACAGCTCCGTACTGCTTGCGGAAAGACCACTGGTCAGGGTAATGGAGGGGAAAAAGGCCGCTCGCGCTGCGCCAATATTGGCATCAGCCGCTTTCAGCTGATATTCCGCTTCCATAATATCCGGTCGCTGCAGCAAAATTTGTGAAGATAGATTTGGTGGCAATTTTACTGGTGCGATCTCCCCGCCTTTCATCCCTTTTTCTGACGGAAGTGCGCGGTACGTTCCCAGCACCAGTTGCAGGGCATTGTTTGCCTGAGCCAGATCGCCTTCTCGTTTGGCTATTTCGGCGCGGGTACTTTCGATTTGTCCTCTCGCCTGTTCAAGTGCCAGAACGTTCGTACTCCCGGTCACGAGCTGTTGCTCAACGAAAGCATAGGACTGTTCATAATTTTTCAGCGTTTCCCGCGCAATACGGAGTTGTTCGTACGCCAGTTGCTGGCTGAAATAGCTCTGTGAAACGTTGGAGACCAGCAGGATGTGTACGGCACGACGGGCTTCTTCGCTGGCAAAGTAGTTCTGGCGATCAGCCTCACTCATGTTCTTAAGTTTGCCAAAAAAATCGAGCTCATAGCTGAGCTCCAGACCCGCGTCGTACTCCTGTGTGGTCGGCTTGTCACCTTTCAGACCACCGTTGTATGTGATCCCGGATGAGGCATTCAGTTGGGGATAACGATCTGCATCCGTGACGTTGAACTGGGCCCGGGCCTCTTCAACCTTCAGGGCAGCCATTCTCAAATCACGGTTATTATTCAGGGCTTCACCGATCAGCCTGCTGACCTGGGGATCGACAAAAAAGTTTCGCCAGCCCGTATCCTGATAGCTGTTTACCGCAGGCGTCAGACTGTTTTTAGACAATGAAAACTGCTGGGGAACCGGAGCTGGCGGACGCTGATATTCAGGTGCCAGAGAAACACAACCAGCCAGGATGAATATGGTACTGATGCTGAGTAATTTTAATTTGAACATAACGCTTCTCGTACAGGCAGACCTGGTAAATGGTTCAAACGAAGTCCAGAGTATTGATAGGGGTACTTTACCTAACGCTCTCTGTTTGCCGGGTGACAGGATAATGACAATGTTGTCATTTTTGCTGTAATCCGTTGATAACGATCGTGGGCGCAATAGAATGACATTAGCAGCCAGCCGGGGAGCAAGATGAAAATATTGATCGTCGAAGACGAAATTAAAACAGGTGAATATCTCAGCAAAGGGCTTACAGAGGCAGGGTTCGTAGTGGATCACGCTGATAATGGTCTTACCGGATATCATCTCGCCATGACAGCCGAGTATGATTTAGTCATTCTGGATATCATGCTACCTGATGTGAACGGCTGGGATATCATCCGCATGCTGCGCACTGCCGGAAAGGGTATGCCGGTCTTACTGCTGACAGCCCTCGGCACGATCGAACACAGGGTCAAAGGACTGGAACTGGGTGCGGACGATTATCTGGTTAAACCCTTTGCGTTTGCCGAACTGCTCGCCCGGGTGAGAACCCTTCTGAGGCGGGGAAACACGATGATCACGGAAAGCCAGTTTAAGGTGGCTGACCTCTCGATTGATCTCGTATCCAGAAAAGTCAGTCGCGCCGGAAACCGCATTGTACTCACCAGTAAAGAGTTCAGCCTGCTGGAATTCTTCATTCGCCATCAGGGAGAGGTTCTTCCCCGCTCCCTGATTGCCTCTCAGGTCTGGGACATGAATTTTGACAGCGACACTAATGCGATCGATGTCGCAGTAAAGCGACTCCGCGCTAAAATAGACAACGATTACGGGACAAAGCTGATCCAGACAGTCCGGGGCGTGGGCTACATGCTGGAGGTCCCGGATGCATAGCAAACCTTCCAGACGCCCTTTCTCACTCGCTCTGCGGCTGACCTTTTTTATCAGCCTGTCCACGATACTGGCTTTTATCGCCTTCACCTGGTTTATGCTGCATTCTGTTGAAAATCATTTTGCCGAGCAGGATGTCAGCGATCTTCAACAAATCAGCACCACACTGAACCGTATACTGCAGTCCCCGGTGGATCCGGATGATAAAAAAATAAGCAAAATAAAGGAATCAATTGCCAGCTACCGCAACGTTGCCCTTTTGCTCCTCAATCCCAGGGGTGAAGTGCTCTTTAGCTCAGCTCAGGGGGCGGCACTACGCCCGGCAGTGAATTCAGCAGATTTTAGCGAGCACAGCCGCGCACGGGATGTCTTTCTCTGGACGGTGGAGGATCCTGCGGGACCGATGGATACCGGGTCCGAAATGAAGATGGAAACATACAGGATTATCGCCTCCTCTGGTCAGGCGATATTTCAGGGCAAACAGCAGAACTATGTCATGCTGACTGGCCTATCCATTAATTTCCATCTCCATTACCTCGATGCGCTGAAAAAGAACCTGATTGCGATTGCCGTCGTGATAAGCCTGTTGATTGTTCTGATCATTCGAATCGCTGTCCGTCAGGGGCACCTGCCCCTTCGTAATGTCAGCAATGCCATTAAAAACATCACCTCCGAGAATCTTGATGCGCGACTGGAACCGACACGCGTTCCCATTGAGCTGGAGCAACTGGTTATCTCGTTCAATCATATGATTGGAAAGATTGAGGATGTCTTTACCCGCCAGGCCAATTTCTCTGCCGATATCGCGCATGAGATCAGAACGCCCATCACCAATCTGGTGACGCAGACTGAAATCGCACTGAGTCAGGATCGAACACAGAGGGAACTTGAGGATGTCCTCTATTCCAGTCTTGAAGAGTATAACCGGATGACCAAAATGGTCAGCGATATGCTGTTCCTGGCACAGGCAGATAATAATCAGCTGATACCTGACAGGGTCATGTTTGACCTCAGAGCGGAAGTCATGAAAGTCTTCGAGTTTTTCGAAGCCTGGGCCGAAGAACGCAATATCACGCTCAAATTTAACGGGATGCCCTGCCTGGTTGAGGGAGATCCACAAATGTTCAGAAGGGCGATCAATAATCTGTTATCCAATGCCCTGCGTTATACCCCGGAGGGACAGGCAATCACCGTCTCAATAAGAGAGCAGGAGAGCTTTTTTGACCTTGTGATTGAAAATCCGGGGAAACCGATCCCTGAAGAACATTTATCAAGGCTGTTTGACCGTTTTTATCGGGTGGATCCATCCAGACAACGAAAAGGAGAAGGCAGCGGCATCGGCCTTGCGATTGTGAAGTCAATCGTGGAAGCACATCACGGAAGAGTGCAGGTGGAATCAGACGTACGCTCCACGCGTTTTATCTTATCCGTGCCCAGACTGGAGAAAATGATCCCGGAAACCCAATGCTGAAAATAAAGATGTAAATGACAAAGATGTCATTAGCCTGTCATGCAGCAAACAGAAGCCATTCGATATAATTAGTGCAACTTATCAGGAAGGCTGGATTGCTTCATCAATACCCGGCGTCAGAGTACGCCAGGAAATGAATATCCAGCCCTCTTCCGGAGAAATAAACGCTGCCGAACTTGTTTCAGTTATGGAACTGAAAACACCGGTTGTACTTCCCCGGACATCACTAATTCAGAAATGGAGAGTTATCATGAAAAATATCGTATTAGCATCTTTGCTGGGCTTTGGTTTAATTTCATCGGCCTGGGCCACTGAAACCGTGAATATCCATGATCGCGTCAACAATGCACAGGCTCCTGCTCACCAGATGCAGTCTGCTGCGGCTCCTGTCGGGATCCAGGGGACTGCTCCTCGTATGACCGGTATGGACCAGCATGAACAGGCCATTATTGCTCATGAGACCATGACGAACGGCTCGGCGGATGCGCACCAGAAAATGGTGGAAAGTCATCAGAAGATGATGGGAAATAACACGGTATCCACGACCGTCCCGTCAACGTCTTACGCGGCGATGAATGAGCATGAAAGAGCAGCGGTTGCCCATGAATTCATGAATAACGGGCAATCCGGCCCACATCAGGCCATGGCCGAAGCGCACCGCCGCATGATCAATGCAGGCTGAATGCGACGGTAGTATCCGTGCTGTTACCTTTTCCCTGATAGATTTTCCTGAAACAACGTTGCTACATTTTTGCCCCCCGTCAGGGGGCTTTTTTGTCTGACTCAGCTATACTTAACCGGTACCTGTCTGAAAGGAATTATTATATGAAAATCAAAAACACCCTTTTTGTAATATTAATGTTATCCCTGCCAGCCATTTCTGCTGAACATTCGGAAATGAAAATGTCAGATATGCACTCATCGGCATCATCACAGGAATATATGGCTGGCATGAAAAATATGCATGAAAAAATGATGGCCGCCGTTAATGAATCCAATCCCGATAAGGCCTTTGCAAAAGGTATGATCGCACACCATGAAGGGGCAATCGCAATGGCTGAGACCGAGCTCAAATACGGAAAAGATCCCGAAATGAGAAAGCTTGCGCAGGACATCATTAAAGCTCAAAAAGGTGAAATTGAGCAGATGAATAAATGGCTTGACAGTCATAAATAATGAACACTGGAGTGTTGTCTTGCGCACCCTCTTAGGGTACCCCCGGACACGAAAATATATAGCACTTAACTAATTAAAAACCCGAATAATTTCGGGTTTTTAATGTAACTTTCTTTTCTGAACGGAAATAATAGTCATACAATTTAATTTTCTTGTAATTACTCCTACTTTTAATCAGGTACTGGACGATGGATAACGACTCCCGCCTGAGAGGGAAAATCCGTCTGGTTACCTGGCGCTATACTTAACCGATTGATCGACATGCCATGCTGGTAAAATATTAAAATCCTCCCCCATAAATCTGAACCACATGACAGGATTGATAGTCAGGCAGTATTTCACATTCATTGCTAAAAAAATAAAAATAAGCATACATCTTCTCGAAGATTAATTACCTTCCATCTTGTAAAAAAGAATTAAATCCTCTAATAATATCTCGATTCCCGCTTTTTTTAATACATCTTTCCGCTCGGCATATATTTTCCTCAACATATCTTCAAACCCCTTGCCAAGATGAATTTGTTTATGGCAGTTGCAACATAGTGATATGATATTCTCTTCCACATCCAGTGAATTCTCAAAATAGTCTTGCTTTGACATCGGGACAATGTGATGAGGTTCTGTGTAATTTAGAGGAGAGTTTCGCCTTCTGAACGTTGGATGGTCGCAATTAATTTCACATTTATAATCAGCTTTGTTAAGCGCATTTTTTGAAACAGATTTACTTCTTGGGTATGAGAGTCCATTTTTGACTTCTATTGCAGCTTTCTTAGGTTTCGCTTTTTCGCTATACTCAAATGTCTGAGTAACGTCAAAGTGATTACTTTCTTCTAGAGCAGTGATCAAATCATTATCTGAGTAAAAATCAATGCTTGAGCTTTCGTTCGTACTAAAAAAATCTAGTTCTTTTATTGCCTGAACAAGTTATTCACGGATAGTCCATAAATTTCGCTTTGGGTTTCCTTTAATTTCTCTACTTTTCATGACTGTAATGAATTTTGTCCCGGAAGCAATCTTTCCGACTCCTTTAACCTCGAATCGGCCAAGCTGCTTCTGAACTCTTCCACCCAACCCATTGATTACACCATTAGCACTCATACTGTGCAGGTCGTACTTCTTGCCGATATCGAAACATGTACAGGAATGGTCTGGCTCAATGAACCATTTTTTTAACGCTGCAATACTTTTGTCATCAAAAACTTTTTTATCCCTTAATAAAATCTTCCATTCTTCAACGCTAATATCTATATCACAGACGTATTCACCATCAATTACTTCACATATTTTTTCAATCATGTCCATAACTCTCTTGTAACACAGGCTTTGTAATAATGTAAAATCCGTTACACGGCGTTGTATGTAATGTCATTGTCTCTTGGACTCCTACAGTCCAAAACAACTTTGTGTTTTGTTGTCCAAAAACTTTTTGTTGCCGTGAGTTCTCACTGAGATAAATCTCGCCTTGAGCGTATCACATCTGCAGACTTCCTCTCAACCTTATGGACTTAACCCGGTCATTCTTCACGACAAAGAAAGTACGGCATTTTACATGACGAAGAGACGGTCTCAGCTTCACATGACCGGATAACGTTTTTAATGTACTTCATTATTACGGCACGGGTGTTCAACGAGTATTTTTAAATATTAATCATTTTGTTTAACGGGTGGATACCTACAAATTTTAACATTTACTAATCAAGATAGCAGTTATACGTACTTTCCCGGCAAAAATCCTGAGGTTTACAGATTCCCTCACCGTAACAGACCCGGTCATTCCCCTGGTCCTCCGGAGAGTCTAGTACGAGTGATAAACGTGAATTCCTGTACCTGAAGTTCAGCCGCTGGCAGATAAGTCGTGAACTATAATTACACTCAGTCAGATCCAAACACCTTTTCATCTGCATATATACTTTGTACATACCAGGAGATTACATGCAGGCACCCGGTATACCGGAGAATGAAGAACAGAGGCTGAAGTCCCTGTATATTACCAGCCTTCTTGATACCCGTGACGATGAGCGTTTTGAACGCCTGACGCGGCTGGCCCGCAAAGCCTTTCAGGTCCCGGTGGCCCTGATAAGCCTGCTGGATCGCGAGCGCCAGTGGCTCCTCGCCTGCCAGGGCGTCGGCGTGCGCGAAACTCCACGTGATATTTCGTTCTGCGGGCACGCCATTCTGCAGGAAGGGCCTTTTATCATTCACGATGCGGCTGCCGATGCGCGATTTCACGATAATCCCCTGGTTACCGGTGAGCCACACATCCGGTTCTACGCCGGCCAGCCGGTGAGCCTGCCGGATGGCACGGTGGCCGGCACGCTGTGCCTGATCCACACCGTTCCCCGCGCCTTCACGGATGAGGACATTGCGTCCCTCCGGGACCTGGCCTGTATCGTGGAGGACGAATTCGAGGCCATCAGCATGGCCATGACGGACAGCCTGACGGGCATTCCCAACCGGCGCGGGTTTTACCGCGCCGGCGAAAAACTCTTCCGCGCAATGAACCGGCAGGATGCGTCGTTCAGCCTCATCTATTTCGATCTGGACAGGTTCAAACCGGTTAACGATCTCTGGGGACACGCGGAAGGTGACGAGGTGCTGAAGATCTTTGCCGGCTTTTTACATCAGCACCTTGAACCGGGTGAAATAGCAGGCCGCCTCGGCGGGGATGAGTTTGCCGCCCTGATCCGGCGAAACGGTAACACTCAGTCTTATCTGCACGCGCTGAGTGCCAGTCTCGATCATTACAATGACACCTCGGGCAAGCCCTACAACATCAATTATTCCTTTGGCGAACTGATCAATAACGCAGACCATTATACGACACTGGCGGAGATGATCGGTAAATGTGACGAAGTGATGTACCTGAAGAAAAAAAGAAAGACCCTGTCGCGGAAAACAGAACCGTGACGTTCTCCTTCCCGGCTGATCCCCTGACCCGGGGTTCAGCCGGACGGCATGAACAATATATTTAACCGCAGGACGCATAAAGTCATTTATATTTGCTCATGGTGCAATAGTCCACTCATCGCAACAATTACTCGTTTTTTGTGTCCATGCTGCAATAATTCCTCTTCTCCACTTCTGAGATCCGAAAAAAGGTAGTCCCGGATCTCTGCGAACCCCACCGGCGCGCAGCGGCCCGACAACACAAGATGTAGCGGTGTTTCCAGCTGATAGTGACGCCATATGTTGTGTCCCTCTCCTGCCCCGTGACCCGGCGCGCAGCATCAGAAAACAGTGCTTCGCTTACTTCCTGACCGTGATAAACTTCCGGAAACTTCGCTAAATGTGAAAAGTCGGATCTGCCGGAAACGGTCATTCGGTAATTTAACAGCGTTGCTATATGGCTGCTTATTATCAGTCAAAAAAATAATTACAGTATGGGAAATTCATCCAGGTGACAGATGCAGGATTGTGCTCAGCTAATTATACCTTGCGTCATAATTACACTTAGTGACTATTTATTAGAAGGCTAAATGCACGCATCAATGGTTCATGTCTGGGAGTATCTGACACGTTGTGGTCATAAATTTCTATGGCTAAAAATTAACCCTCTACCTCCAGGATATACCGGTTCGGTATACAGAGCGCAGTTTGAAATTTACAGCGCGTCGGGCCGTATTCTGGTCACGCTTGATGTGCACAGACAGCAATGGGTGTGTTCAGCAAACAATCCTCGCCGTGAACCTGCTGATAAAAACGGGGTCATGCTTGATAGCGGTATACCTCTGGATAGAAACCTCGCATCACATTATGCAAAACAGGGGTACTGAATGAATCTAACCCTGGTACAAGCACTGGCAGATGCCTGGCGGGATTTCTCAATAAGGATCAAACATGGCTGACTGGTTTATTGCGACTGAGGGCGTGAAGGTGGTGAAGGACAGTGCCAGCCTGTGGCCGCAGATCGTTACGGCTATTTCCTCTGCCGGCGCAGCCCTGGTGGGTGTTGCTCTCACACACCGTTTTACCCGCAGGCGTGAAGAAGCTACTGCTGCACGTAAACGTTACGATGAATTGTACTTTATATCTACCGAGCTAGTTTTTCTGCTGGAGCGTTTTGCACAACGCTGTGTTTATTCTGCTAATGAATCAGGGGAATATGACCAAGATGGACGTATTAGGATTGAGTATTCTTTACCTGAAATCAATTTCGAGTCCATTACTGGGGACTGGCGTTCTCTGCCACCAGGATTGATGTACAGACTTGCTGAATTGCCAGTCATCTGCAGGGAAGCCGCGAGTTCTATAAGTGCGGCGTTCAATGAAGATACTCCCTTCGATGGATCGTATGGAATTTTCGAACTTAACAGGCAGTCTGCAAGACTCGGATTAAAAGCAATACGTTTATCCCGTTGGCTACGTCAGCTATGCGATATGCCTGGGGACAGGTTGTCTGACGACCGTTGGTCGGCATGGAGTGTTTTGTATCGGAAGCGCTGGGAGCATATTAGGAATAATAACAATGTTCACCGCCGATATAAACGGTTGCCTGATGTTACTGAGTAGATGGCTCAGGAGTTAGACTATGAATAATAATTTCCCGGCAGGTATCAGGGATAACACACGGAACACCTCGATGAATCTGCCAGTAGCCATCGATTACCCTGCCGCTCTCGCCCTGCGTCAGATGGCGCTCGTGCAGGATGAACTCCCGAAATACCTGCTGGCGCCGGAAGTCAGCGCCCTGCTCCATTACGTGCCGGATCTTCACCGCAAGATGCTGCTGGCGACGCTGTGGAACACCGGCGCGCGCATTAATGAAGCGCTCGCGCTGACCCGGGGGGATTTTTCGCTGGCGCCGCCGTATCCTTTCGTGCAGCTGGCCACGCTCAAGCAGCGCACCGAGAAAGCGGCCAGGACGGCAGGTCGTGCCCCCGCAGGCAGTCAGGTCCATCGTCTGGTTCCCCTTTCCGATCACCACTACGTCAGTCAGCTGCAGATGATGGTGGCCACCCTGAAAATTCCCCTCGAAAGACGAAACAAACGCACCGGCAGAATGGAGAAGGCGCGTATCTGGGAGATCACAGACCGAACCGTCCGCACCTGGCTTAGCGAAGCGGTGGAAGCCGCAGCGGCCGACGGGGTGACGTTCTCAGTACCGGTGACCCCCCATACGTTCCGTCACTCCTACGCGATGCACATGCTGTATGCCGGCATACCACTGAAGGTTTTGCAGAGCCTGATGGGCCACAAATCGATTAGCTCGACGGAAGTCTATACGAAGGTGTTTGCACTTGATGTTGCTGCGCGGCATCGAGTTCAGTTTCAGATGCCCGAAGCGGATGCGGTAGCCATGCTGAAAGGGAATATTTAAGTACTTAGGAGAATGATGCTGGCGAACGTCATGCTCGCCGGTGAGGTCTGTCAGAAGTTATCTGGACCAGCTGACGGGAATATCTGCTCTGTATTCCTCATACTGCTCATAGATCGCATGCTGAAGCATCGTAATACGTTCTGACAACCTGTTGGCGTCCGACATATGCCGCCATTCCCCCTCAATAGTGGTTTTCTGTCCATCCGGGAGATTGAGCGTGATCAATACCTTTGTATCACGAATAATCACCCCGTCAGTGAAAGAATTAAGACCACTGAATCGCCACGGATAATCTAGACACTTCCGAGCCGTTGATAATACTGGTTTTCATATTCTGTCGGTGACATCTGTTCGCTAGAACCATGCCGACGCTTACTGTTATAAAACATTTCGATGTAATCAAAAATATCACTGCGGGCTTCTTCCCGCGTTCCGTAGATCTTTTTCTTTATCCGTTCGCGTTTCAACAACTGGAAAAAGCTTTCTGCAACCGCATTATCATGGCAGTTACCGCGACGGCTCATGCTGCCCTCCAGGCCGTGTGATTTCAGGAACGACTGCCATTCATGGCTTGTGTACTGACTGCCCTGATCCGAATGAACCAGCACCTGTTTTTGGGGATTACGCCGCCATACAGCCATCAGCAGTGCGTTCAGGACAATGTCTTTTGTCATCCGGGACTGCATGGACCAGCCGATAATTTTGTGTGAGAACAGATCAACAACCACGGCAAGATACAGCCAGCCTTCGTGGGTCCTTATGTAGGTTATGTCCGTTACCCAACGCTCATCCGGAGCATCCGGATTGAACTGTCGCTGAAGCCTGTTGGGCGACACGATACTGGCCTCGCCTTTACGAGCCCGCGGGCTCCGGTATCCGACCTGAGCCTTTATCCCGATACGTTTCATCAGTCGCCAGACTCTGTTCACTCCGCACTGTTGCCCGCTGTCCCGCAGATCTAAATGGATTTTGCGATAACCATAGACGCATCCCGATTCCAGCCAGAACTGTTTAATCTGTCCTGTCAGTCTCAGGTCTGCCTGATGGCGTTGTGAATGCGGCTGCTGAAGCCAGGCGTAAAAACCACTGGGATGAACATCCAGCACCCGACAGAGCAGGCGAACAGGCCAGCAACAGGTGTTTTCACGGATAAAGGCGTACCTCAGTCGGACAGCTTTGCGAAGTACGCCGCTGTAGATTCAATCTGTCAATGCAACACCCCTTTCAATTATCTCTTTCGGTGTTTTGAACTTCAGTGTCTTTCTCGGTCTGTTGTTTAGCTGAGCAGCAACCAGATCTAGTTCATGTTGAGTATATT
>OIEK01000105.1_pt1 | contig 47871 bp, 44 predicted proteins | sample 1581821 | NCBI WGS metagenome assembly OIEK01 (sample SAMN03281017, study PRJEB24777) | human gut metagenome | isolation source: fecal sample PR221 from 1 month old male Chinese infant, caesarean... | reverse complement strand
TATAGTGTAATTCAATATATACCGAAAATCTACTGAGGACATAAATGAAAAATATAGACTGATTAGTTTGGAATATTTTTCTTTGTACTTTTTACGGATTTAAGGTTCTTAGATACCATAAATAAAGAATTTAAGTACCTAATTGAGTTTTTATTGTTATCATTTAGTACATACCTGTTTTCACTAATTTTTAAAAATAGTGATAATAAATGGATTTATTATTTATTTTCTCTATTTACTATATTGTTATTTTTAATGGCTATTTTGTTCTCAATCTAACTTTATATGTTACAAAAGCTTGTTATTAACTAGCGCCGCTGGATTTGATATCAATAATACGATAGGAAAATACCTTGATAAAAATACTAAGCAGATAAAAAAGTATATTAAGGAGAAAGAAGACGAATGGAAAAACAAATAGCAAGTATATTTTTCCTTTTAGGTTTTAACTATCTTATGATTAATTCTTGGGGTACTCGGAAGGGAATCTTCGTAGCACTCATAGGAAATTATTTCTTATTAAGTATTTTAATAGAATCATATTTTGGTTTACCTAAATTTATTGAGGACTTTAATGCACTATTTATGTTTGTAATCTGTATTTTAGGCACTTATAACTTATGGCGTAAAAATAAAGCTGGAATACTAACAGAGTATGAAAAAAGAGGATGGATTTTGACTCGTACTTTCTTAGTATTATTTATTTTAGCTGTATTAGTATTTGCTTTAATTTTTATATTTATGGAGTATATTTATGGGATATACATTTAGACTGAGTTTTATTGTTTTAGAAGGTTCATGATATTCCGTTTCAGTTAGTGGAAATCTGTTAGAGAAAGATTATAGAATGAGCAAAAAATATTTATATTATATACTTACTTTTATAGTATCGATATCAATTTTAGGTATTTTTAGTTACTCTTTTAGGTATCAATGGTTTATAAACTCTATTGTTGATCAAAATCATAAACTTGGATTAAATCGTAATATAAAGGTTTTGCTGCCGAATATCCTTATATTTATACTTATGGAGATTATGGAATTTTAATTCTTAATACTTTACCTAACGGAAGTGTTAAGATTTTACCAAATTATAACGGGTTTACCTATATAGATGGGCTTATAGTATTGATGATAGCAGTATACAGCGCTTAAAAAATGTGTACGGTGATAGACTACGTATTATTCATCTATTGATGACTTTACTGAAGATGAACAATTGATAATAAATGAAATAACTAATATGCAACCTAAGAGATTTGATAAAAATGATTGGCTTTATAAATCTATTTAAATAAAAATGCTCAAAGAAAATAAAGTAGAAATTTTATAATAATTATTTTGTTTAGTGGATTTGACATTAATCCCTCTGTATTGCTACAATATTATGTATAATATATGCGATGAAGCAGAGTAGTAAACCTCTCTAGCGAGTGAGGATGGTGTAAGCTCACATTTGGTTGAAGGCGCTGTAGAGCATTGGCAGGAACGCAGGTATCTGTTAGTAAAGGCCAACATAGAAAAAAGAGGGCACAAGCCAAATAGGGTGGAACCGCGGGTATACTCGTCCCTGTAACGTTTTTCGTTACAGGGGCTTTTTTGTTTGTAACGAAATGGTTGATTTTATGTCGGTTGTGTAAAGTGGAGGCAGCAATGACATTTCAAGAGATTATTTTAAATCTACAAAAATTCTGGAGCGATCAAGGTTGTATCGTTCAAAATCCATATGACATCGAAAAGGGCGCAGGTACAATGAACCCTGCTACATTCTTACACGCTATTGGTCCTGAACCATGGGCTGTATGTTATGTAGAGCCTTCTCGTCGTCCAGCAGACGGTCGTTATGGTGATAACCCTAATCGTTTGTTCCAACATCATCAATTCCAAGTTATCGTGAAACCATCTCCAGATAATATCCAAGAATTGTACTTACAATCCTTGGCAACTCTTGGTATTCATGCTGAAGATCACGATATCCGTTTCGTAGAGGATAACTGGGAATCTCCAACATTGGGCGCTTGGGGCCTTGGCTGGGAAGTATGGCTCGACGGTATGGAGGTAACTCAGTTTACATATTTCCAACAAGTTGGCTCCATCGACTGTAAACCAGTTTCCGTAGAAATTACATACGGTCTAGAACGTTTGGCTATGTACATTCAAGGCGTAGAAAATGTATATGACCTTAAATGGAATGAAAATGTTACATATGGTGACGTTTGGCATGCTAACGAAGTTGAACAATCCGTATATAACTTTGAATTAGCTGATACAGATATGCTTTTCAAATTGTTTGATATGTACGAAGCAGAAGCAAAACGCGTTTGCTGTGCAGGTTATGTATTACCAGCTTACGACTATGTATTGAAATGCTCCCACACATTCAACTTGCTTGATTCCCGTGGCGCTATTTCTATCAGCGAACGTACAGCTTTCATCGGTCGCGTACGTGCATTAGCTCGTATTTGTGCACAACAATACCTTGCTAAACGTGAAGAATTAGGTTTCCCACTTTTGAAAGGAGATAAATAAGATGGCAAAGGATTTATTATTTGAAATCGGTGCAGAAGAAATTCCTGCCGGCTTTATGCCAAATATCTTAGGTCAATTGAAACAATTGGCTGAAACAAAATTAAATGATGCCCATCTTCCTTTTGAAAGCATCGCAACATACGGCACACCACGTCGTTTGGCTCTTATCGTTAAAGGTCTTGCTGATACATCTGCCGAAATCAGTGAACGTCATAAAGGTCCATCTGCGTCCATCGCTTATGATGCTGACGGTAATGCTACTAAAGCGGCTATCGGCTTTGCTCGTGGTAAAGGTCTTGATGTAGCAGATCTCGTTGTAGAAGATGGTTATATTTACGCAGAAACTAAAACTGCAGGGGTTCCGGCAAAAGATATCGTTACAGAAATGTTGCCTCAATTGATTACAGGCCTTAACTTCCCTAAATCTATGCATTGGGGGAATTTAGATGCTAAGTTTGTACGTCCAGTACGTTGGCTTGTAGCATTACTTGATGAAGACGTAATTCCTGTAGAATTTGCTACTGTTCAATCTGGTAATGTAACACGTGGTCATCGATTCTTAGGTGCTGATGAAATCACTATTAAAATGCAGCATCCTATGTGACCTAAAAGAAAAACTTTGTTATGGTCGATCAAGATGCTCGTCGCGATTGATCTCCAAACAATTACATGATATGGCAGCTTCTAAAAATGCATCCATCGTTTGGGATGATGATTTGTTAGAAGAAATCAACTATCTTGTTGAATGGCCTACAGCATTGTGTGGTGGCTTTGAAGAGTCCTACTTGGCACTTCCAGATGCAGCTATTATTACACCTATGAAAGACCATCAACGTTACTTCCCATTGGTTGACCAAGACGGCAAATTGTTGCCAATGTTCTTAACAGTTCGCAACGGCTCCGATCATTCTATCGAAGTAGTTCAAGCTGGTAATGAACGTGTATTGCGTGCACGTCTTGATGATGCTAAATTTTTCTTTAACGAAGACCGCAAGAAACCTCTTATCGACCGTCAAGATGGTTTGACTAAAATTGTATTCCAAGAAGGTCTTGGTAACTTAGCAGATAAAACTGAACGTTTACTTAAATTGGGCCGTGTGTTTGGTGAAGAATGTGGCTTGCACGAAGATACAGTTGTTGTATTGGAACGCGCTACAGAGCTTGCTAAGACTGACCTTACTACAGGTATGGTTACAGAGTTTACTGAATTACAAGGTGTAATGGGGAAAGAGTATGCTTTACTTGATGGTGAATCTCCTGAAGTAGCAGAAGCTATTTTTGAACAATATTTACCTCGTTTTGCAGGTGATGTATTGCCTCAAACGGAAGCAGGTAAAGTATTGTCCATCATCGATAAAGTAGATAATATCGTAGCTACTTTCAGCCGTGGATTAATCCCTACAGGCTCTCAAGATCCATATGCATTGCGTCGTCAAACAATTGGTATCTTGAACATCTTGCTTGGTAGCGAATGGAATATCAGCTTGCGTCCAATCTTCAAAGCATCTATGGAATTGCTTAATGTGCCAGCTGAAAAACAAGAAGAATTACTTGGTCAAGTAGAGGAGTTCTTCACACTTCGTTTGAAAAATATCTTCCTTGATCGTGAAGTTCCTCATCATGTAATCGACTTGTTGTTGTCTAACAATGAATTATCCGTTGCTGATGCTGAAGGTCTTGTAAATGCATTGTTAGCAAATCGCATCGATGAAAACGTTGAACTTGTTCAAGCTTATACTCGTATGTACAATCTTGTAAAAGATGTGGAATATACTGGTGTTAATAGCGATTTGTTGAAAGAAGATGCTGAAAAAGAATTGTTCGAAGCTGCTTCTAAAGCATCTGAAGCAAGTAGTGCTGCTTGGGAAGCTGGCGATTATGATGCAGTCGTGGCAGTTCCAGCTACTTTAGTTCCAGCCATCAACAAATTCTTTGAAGATGTAATGGTTATGGATAAAGATGAAGCTATTAAAGCTAACCGTTTACAACTCGTTCGTTTAGCATACAGTGTAATGGCTATTATTGGAGATATTAGCTCATTAAAATAATATATTATAGTAAAAATTTAAATTTTTACTATGATATACAAGAGAAGAGGTACCATGCGTACCTCTTTTTTGCTTTTACGAAGAATATGCAAATTTTATGCAGGATTTTTAGAGACTATAGCGAATACTTTATAATATACAAAGTTGTATGAGGAGATAGATGATTATGAATCATGATGAATTATATAAAGCCTTATGTAAGGTGCCAAGCGGCAAAGAAAAGTCTCGTGATAGAATTATTATTGAATTATATATGCGTTCTCAAGGAGCATCACAAAAGCAGTTAGTAGATGCTCTAAATATGCGTCCTGCTACTGTGTCGGAGCAGACAGACATACTCATTGAATTGGGATATGTTACAAAACATATTGATTATATGGACAAACGTATATCTGTAGTTACTTTAACAGATGAAGGGAAACGGTTAGGCAAATCTCTTTTACATACATATAACGAATTTCTTAATGTAATGTTCTCTGATTTATCGGATGAAGATCAGGAGAATTTATACCGCTTATTAGGTAAGTTAAAACGACCAATTATACGTAAATAATACGTAAATATTTGGATTATTAAAATAATATAGAAAATACTTGCTAACAGTACGTGATTTATGATACTATATTGCTGTTAATTTGAGACAGTCCGCTGCCTATAAGGTGTAGGTATTGAATGTCTGCAAACAGGAGGAAACAATGAACATTATTAACGTACTTGAACAAGAACAACTTCGTACAGACATCCCTACATTCCGTGCTGGTGACACAGTTCGTGTACACGTAAAAGTAGTGGAAGGTACTCGTGAACGTATCCAAGTGTTCGAAGGTTTGGTAATTAAACGTCAAAACGGTGGCGTACGAGAAACTTTTACAGTTCGTCGTATTGCATCCGGTGTAGGTGTAGAACGTACATTCCCACTTCATAGCCCACGTTTAGCTAAAATCGAAGTTATGCGCCGTGGTGTTGTTCGTCGTGCTAAATTGTACTACTTACGTAACCTTACTGGTAAAGCTGCTCGTATTCGCGAAAAACGCTAATGTTCATAAAAGGCTGCCGTTGGCAGCCTTTTATTTTTGCTAAAATTAGATATGAATAGTTCTATTTCATTATTATCTGAATTAAATTATTATAATAGAGAAATATAGAGCTATAAAAGATAGATAAAAATATAAAACATACATATAAATATAAATATAAAATATACTAAGTATTTCTAAGAGTTTAAGTATCTCTAAGAGATGTATATGAGTATGTAGAAAGGAAATACTATGGCAGATTCACCTATCGTACATTGGTTCCCTGGTCATATGGCGAAAGCCACACGTATGATTACGGAGTATATCAAAAAGGTAGACGTAGTTATTGAGTTACTAGATGCGCGTATTCCTCGTTCTAGTGCGAACCCAGTCATCACAGAACTCGTTGGTCAGAAACCTCATATCGTACTGTTAAATAAAGTAGATTTAGCAGATCCTAAAGCTACAAAGGAATGGACTGAGTTTTTTACAAAACAAGGCATCACCGTATTGGCTATCGATTCTAAGTCTGGCAAGGGTAATAAGAAGTTAATATCCACTGTAGAGCGTTTGAGTAAACCTATCATCGACCGTTGGGTTGCAAAAGGTATTCGTAGCCGTTCTGTACGTACTATCATCTTAGGGATTCCTAACGTTGGTAAATCTACATTGATTAACTCTTTAGCTGGTTCTGCTGCAACGCGTACAGCTAATAAGGCAGGTCATACACGTGGTCAACAGTGGGTTAAAATCGGTAAAAATCTTGAATTGCTTGATACACCAGGTGTATTATGGCCAAAATTAGAGGACCAACGTGCCGCGGCTCGCCTCGCTATGACAGGTGCCATTTCCGATGATGTTTATGATTTAGAGCATGTTATAAAACAGCTATTAAATTACTTATTGACGAACGCGCCAAATATTTTGGTAGAGCGTTATAAATTAAAAGAAGAAGAGATGACCGATGTTGATACGATTCTTGAAAGCATCGGACGTCGTCGAGGTTGTCTTGTAAGCGGTGGCATTGTAGATTTTGACAAGGCTCGCCGTATTATCTTGCAAGACTACCGCAATACTAAGTTAGGTACAATTACTCTCGATCAAGTTGATGAAGAACCGTACTACCCTGCAGATGGTGAGGAGAGTCATAATGGATAAGGATGTATTTTCTAAGTTAAAAGTAGCAGATATTAAAGCTCTCTTTGAAACTGAACAAGCCTTAGAGATTTTGTCTTTTGCTCAAGAGGATACTCGTAGTTCTGTACAGAAATTGGCTGCTTCTTATATTAAGCGTCAAGAAAAAGAGTTAAAAGAACAGCAACGTCTTATGGGTATGTATGACTATGAAGGCATGTTCTATGATCAAGGTATCTATCATGTGGCTGGTGTTGATGAAGTGGGGCGTGGTCCTATTGCGGGGCCTGTCACGGTAGCTGCTGTTATCTTGCCACCTATGACATTAATTCCAGACCTTAATGACTCTAAAAAACTAACCGAAGAAAAGCGTGAAGCGCTCTATGATATCATCAAGGACGAAGCCGTTGCTGTTAGCTGTATTTCCTACGGCCCAGAAAAGATTGATGAACTCAATATTTATGAAGCAACGCGACAAGCGATGTATGAGGCTATTCGTACGCTCAGCATACCAGCTGAAGCAGTAGTAGCCGATGCTATGAAATTGCCTGATTTGAGGATTCCCGTTGAATCCATCATTAAAGGTGATAGCAAAAGCGCTAATATTGCTGCTGCATCCATCATTGCAAAGGTTACGCGAGATCGATATATGAAGAGTCTTGATGATGAGTTCCCTGGCTATGGCTTTGGTATTCATAAAGGTTACTATACGGAATTACATAAAGAAGCTATCGAGCAACAAGGGGTAACACCACTACATCGAAAGAGCTTTGAACCTATTAAATCTATCGTTCGTTGGGTTAAACCTGAGTAATTTCTAAGTATTTATTATGGATAATAAATTTATTTTATAATTAGACTATCAAGTTAAGTCCTATAGTTGTATTAGTTTTATTCGTATTATCACATTATAAATTGCATATAGTTCATAACTGTAAAGAGGTTCCTATTGGTCACCTATGTGACTATTAGGAACCTCTTTTGTATTTACTTTTGTTACCTCCATAATTTACGCTACAAGTAAGTATTACCTGTTGAAAGATTAATATAGTATAGATATTAAATTCTATGAGTTGTTGTTGCAGATACACCTTATTAGGAGGTATATATGAAAACGATTAGTACTGGTAAAGCTTTTAATGAACTCGATTCAAAAGAACTGGGCAAATGGGGAGAACGAGTAGCTACCAATTATATTGAAAAAATGGGACTTACAGTAGTAGATACAAATTATCGAACCCGTTTAGGCGAAATAGACATCATTGCTAAACGTGATTTAGTCTATCATTTTATAGAGATTAAAGCTCGCCGAGGTATGCAACATGGACTAGCACGTGAGGCAGTTACCAAGAAAAAAACAAAAGCATATTAAACGAGCTGCTATGTTGTTTCTATATGATCTTAATCAAAAAAAGCGCCGTTGGAAGGAAATATCCTTTGATGTAATAGAGGTGTATTTACACGAAGACTTTCAAAGTTCTATTCATTATTTACCACAGTGTTTTTAGTGAGGTCTGTTTATGTACGCAAAATTATATGGAGCCACCTTGCACGGCATTGATGGATGCATCATTACTGTAGAGGTCGATATATCACAAGGTTTGCCGGTTTTTGATATCGTTGGTCTACCTAATCAATCGGTTAAAGAGGCTCGTGAACGAGTGCGAGCGGCCATTAAAAATAGTGGCTACGAATTTACCAATGAGACGTATCGTAGTCAATTTAGCACCTGCCACAATTCGTAAAAGTAGCGCTGGACTCGACTTAGCGATTGCTTTAGGGATTCTGCTTGCATCAGGACAGATAAAGGGGCGTAAAGCAAAGATTTCGGCTTTATTTGATAAGAGTCTGTTTATGGGAGAGTTAGCGTTAGATGGTTCGCTATTACCAACCTTTGGGACTTTAGCTATGTCGCTAGCAGGATTAGATGCTAACTATTCAAAAGTTTATACAAGTATTGAAAATAGTAAAGTGCTACAAGCTATTCCTAATTTAACCATATATGGTGGATCATCACTACAAGAAATTATTACTATTTTAGAGGAACAAATTAAGCCAAAGGTAGTTGATAAAAATTAAACAAATAAGTATCAAAAAATGAAAAAGTAGATAAACACAATGCCAATAAATCAATTCTAGGTCTTTAGAGTCTATGCCATTAACCGGAAGCATGAAATCTAGATACAATCAGTAAACCACAAGTAACTATGATTAGTAATAATTGTGTTGATACGTCTGTTACGGATGAAAGTATAACTATAAAGACTAATCAAACATATACAGTTGATTTTGGCGATGTACAAGGTCAAGAGTTAGGAAAACGAGCAATGCTCATCAGTGCTGCAGGTCATCATCATTGTATTATGATAGGACCTCCAGGTGGGGGTAAAACGATGATGGCCGAACGATTGCCGACCATATTGCCTCCTATGACTTGGAATGAAATCGTTGAAGTGAGTCGCATACAAGATGTAATAAGTTTGCTGGGCGATAATGGGCTAGTTACATCTAGACCTTTTAGACATCCTCATCATACGGCTACTTTAGCTAGTATGGTCGGTGGAGGAATACAGGGACGTCCTGGAGAGGTAACATTAGCTCATGGAGGCGTATTATTTATGGATGAAGCGCCTGAGTTTCAACGCCAAGTAATCGATGCATTACGACAGCCTTTAGAGTCTAGAACGATTACTATAAATCGGTCTCAAGGAAATTATATATATCCAGCTAATTTTATTTGTATTCTTGCGGCCAATCCTTGTCCTTGTGGGTATTACCATGATCCTCATAAGGAATGTGTCTGTACAGAAACGATGGTTAAAAACTATCAGCAACGGTTATCAGGGCCGATTATGGATCGTATTGATTTGCATATTCCCGTTGAGAGACCGACCCTTGAACAGCTGTTAGATACATCATCTTCAAATATGACGAGTGAAAGTATGAGACAACAAGTTATCATGGCCACTGCTATGCAACAGAAACGATATGAAGGTTTTGACTTTAATTCGAATGGAGCAGTTCCTCATAAGGCAATTAGTGAACTATGCAATATTACAGATAAGGCTTGGAGTGTTTTAGGCAATATATTTGACCATTTTCATTTAAGTGGGCGAGCTTTTGATCGCATATTAAAGGTGGCTCGTACAATTGCTGATTTAGAAGAAAATCCAAAAGTAGAACCACATCATATTTCTGAAGCAATGTTATTTAGAACTGGCAAATAAAGTATTTATCTCATAAATTTAGTAGTTGTTTATTTGCCAAAAGTAGTTGTTTGATTCTATATAAAATTAATGATTATATACTTAGAAAGAATTACTAGGTGTTTATATGATTAGATACGATGACAATATTTATATTGCAGGATTACAAAGCTTATACAATGTTGGAGCCACATATGTAAGGCGTTTTATAGAGGATTTTGGATCCCCTTATGATGCGTGGCAAGCTATTAAGAATGTAGAAAACTTAAAATCTTATACATATATTTCTGCATCTGATAAACGTGCCATTTCAGCATCGGCTAAAGATGAAAAATTAGAGTATATTATCCATAAAGTAGACGAATACCAGATGGATTTTACTACCTTTTTTAGACAAAAGACTTTCCGTCTATCTTAAAATCATATATACAATCCGCCAGCCATTTTATTTATGAGAGGTAATCGGGCACTCTTAGATGGACGATTAAATCGCATTGCTATTGTTGGAGCAAGGAGTTGCTCCTTATATGGACGGAATGTGGCGAGAATGCTCGGCAAAGAATTAGGTAAATACAGTACCATTATTGTTAGCGGTGGGGCCCGTGGTATAGACTCACATGGTCATGAAGGCCTTCTAGCTAGTCAGGGGTATGGAATCATTGTTATGGGTTGTGGTTTAGATATTACCTATCCTCGAGAAAATGCAAAATTATTTGATCGTATGTTACAAAATAATGGGTTACTTCTATCCGAATACCCGCCAGGTACACCGCCGTCCGCAAAACATTTCCCAGCACGGAATCGTATCATTAGTGGATTATGCAGAGGTGTTATCGTAGTGGAGGCCAAGTCTAGTAGTGGTTCTTTGATTACGGCAGATATGGCGGTTAGTGAAGGTCGAGATGTAATTTGTGGTACCATGTAATCTATTAGACCATACGGCAGACGGAAATAAATTCTTAATGAAAAATGGTGCATATGTACTGACTGGTTATGAGGATATAGTTGAACAATATCAATTTAACATTGCGGGAATACTTTTTCTAGTGAACCAAAAATTTTTACCAACAAGGAATAATGGAAAATAAAGGTGTAAAAGATAGCGTTCAAATAGGGAATCATAGTCAAAGTGTTGATAGAAAAGGGTGCTCTATGTTAAGCTTTAATGTGGATAGGAGTGTAATATTGAGTGAAATACCTCATGATCGATGTATTACGGTTAGTGATATTTTGAAAGCTACTCGTATTCCATTACAACAACTACAGCCCTTATTACTAGAGTTAGAAATGGAAGGGGCTATAGAGAATCATCCGCCGAGAGGCTATATTAATATGACTAGGAGTGATATACTTGTCCATTAAACGATCTATCGTTATTGGCGAGCCGAAAGCAGCTAGTACTAGTAATGACACAAAAAAGAAAAATACTAAGAAAGAAAGTACTACGATAAAGCGTAAGGTAGCTAAGGAAGCCCTTACTCCAATGGGGATTGTACGGGATAAATCTGTACTACAAACTTCAGTGCCACCGGAGCAACGGGAACCTCGCGTATATAATCCTGATGGCAAAGTATTAGTAATCGTAGAGTCTCCTGCTAAATCTAAAACAATTGAAAAATTCTTAGGTCCCAACTACGTTGTAAAAGCGAGTATGGGCCATTTACGAGATTTGCCTAAATCTCAAATGGGCATCAATATAGAGCATGATTTCACGCCGCGCTATAGTAATTTGGTAACACGTAAAAAGGTTATTGATGAACTAGTTTCTTATGCTGATGAAAGCAGTGCCGTATTGCTCGCAACTGACCCTGACCGTGAAGGGGAAGCTATTTCTTGGCATTTAGCGTACATTCTAAATGTAGATCCTAAGTCTACATGTCGTATTACGTTTAATGAAATCACTAAAAATGCCGTAGCAGAGGCTTTGGAGGCTCCACGTACCATCGATATGAATATGGTAGATGCTCAACAAGCGCGCCGTGTATTAGATCGTATCGTAGGTTATAAATTGAGTCCATTACTTTGGAAAAAAGTATGTAAGGGTCTCAGTGCTGGTCGTGTACAATCTGTAGCAGTTCGACTCATCTGTGAACGAGAGCGCGAAATCCAAGCCTTCGAACCACAAGAATATTGGACCATTAAAGGTAATTTTGAAACACCTAAAAAAGAATCTTTCACAGCGGAGTTGACACATATTAAAGGCGAGAAAATCGATATTACTACTGAAAGCGATGCACAAGCGGTGGTTGATGCTATTGGCGGTGAAGATGCAGTAGTGACAAATATAGAAAAGCGCAAACGTTCTCGTAAAGCGGCCCCCCCGTTTACAACATCCACCTTGCAACAAGACGGCGTGCGTAAATTGAACTTTGGTGCTAAGCGTACGATGATGATCGCCCAACATTTATATGAAGGTTTAGAAATTGGCTCCTATGGCCACGTAGGTTTGATTACGTACATGCGTACAGATTCTACGCGTATCTCTAAAGAGATGCAAGTTATGGCTAAGGACTTTATTCTTCGTAACTATGGGGAGGAATATTATCCATCTAAACCAAATGTGTACGGTTCTAAAGGTTCTGCACAAGATGCGCATGAGGCGATTCGTCCTACATCTCTCGAGTTAACACCTAAAATGGTGGAACCATTCTTGAGTCGTGATGAACTTAAGCTATATACGTTGATTTGGAATCGCTTTATGGCGAGCCAAATGGCGCCTCAACAAAATGAATCCACAACGATTGAGTTGAATGTTAAAGATGACTATACCTTTAAAGCAACTGGCTCTCGTGTTATCTTCCCAGGTTTCAGTGCTGTTTATGAAGATGTGAAAAAAGAGGATGCACCTCAATTGCCAGCTCTGAAAAAAAATGATGCTGCCCATACGGTAGAGGTATTGCCTGAACAACATTTTACACAACCACCTCCACGTTACTCCGAGGCGAGTCTCATCAAGACATTAGAAGAACTTGGCATTGGTCGCCCTAGTACATATGCACCAATTCTAGATACTATCGTAAGCCGTAACTATGTGGAAAATACGAATAAACAATTCGTGCCTACTGAGCTAGGCTTTGTAGTGGTAGACTTCTTGATTACATATTTTGAAAAAATCATCAATACTGGCTTTACCCGTGATTTAGAAGAAGAACTTGATGCTATCGCATCTGGTAAGGATACGTATGTAAAAGTATTATCTGATTTCTACGAGGTCTTTGCGCAAGAACTAGAAGATGCAAGTGATGTAGAGCGCATTGAAATTGCATCTATGGAAAGCGATGAGATATGTGAACTCTGTCATAGTCCAATGGTATATAAATTTGGTCGCTATGGTAAGTTCTTAGCATGCTCTAATTTTCCAGAATGTAAAAACACAAAACCTATTACAGTGGGAACTGGGGTAATGTGTCCTAAATGTAAAAAAGGGGAAATCGTAGAACGTAAGTCTCGTCGCGGACGCATTTTCTATGGCTGTAATCGATACCCACAATGCGACTTTACACTATGGGATAAGCCAACTCATGATTTCTGTGAAACATGTGGTTCTATAATGGTTGAAAAGACATATAAAAATGGTACAGTTAAAAAGTTCTGTTCCAATGAAACTTGTCCGACTCGACCACCAAAGAAAACAAGAAAGAAAAAGAGCGAAGCTAGTGAAGAACCTGTAAAAGAATCTAAATAGTCTAGTAAAGCTAAAAAAGAGGAAACTACAAGTGAATAATAAAAATGTTATTGTTATTGGTGCAGGCCTTGCAGGCTCCGAAGCGGCTTGGCAACTCGCTAACCGAGATATTCATGTAGACTTATATGAAATGCGCCCTGTGAAGAGTTCTCCGGCGCACCAAACAGATCAATTTGCAGAGCTCGTATGTAGTAACTCGTTGCGCGCTGGTAATATTGAAAATGCGGTAGGCCTTTTGAAAGAAGAAATGCGTCGTTTAGGTTCTATCATTATGGAATGTGCCGATGCAACTGCTGTACCTGCCGGTGGTGCATTAGCCGTTGATCGTCATTTATTTAGTGAAATGGTGACTAAGAAGGTAAAGAGCCATCCTAATATTACAGTTCATCACGAAGAGGTAACTGAGATTCCTACAGAGGGAACTGTTATCTTTGCTTCTGGTCCACTTACGTCTGAAGCATTAGGAGATAAGATTAAAGCCTTAACTGGTGAAACAGGCTTTTACTTCTACGATGCTGCTGCACCTATCGTAACGGCTGAATCTTTAAACTACGATAAAGTTTTTGCTGCTTCTCGTTATGACAAAGGCGATGCGGATTATCTTAACTGTCCTATGACAGAAGAGGAATATAAAGCGTTCTGGAATGAGCTTACAACAGCTGAAGCCGTACAGCCAAAGGATTTTGAAAAAGAAATCTACTTTGAAGGTTGTATGCCCGTAGAAATCATGGCAAGCCGTGGTGAAGATACATTACGTTATGGACCATTAAAGCCTGTAGGCTTAGTGGATAAACGTACCAATGAGGAATCTTACGCAGTGGTACAATTGCGTAAGGAAAATAAGGAAGGCACCATGTTTAACTTGGTAGGCTTCCAAACTCATTTAAAATGGGGCGAACAAAAGCGTGTATTCGGTATGATTCCAGGACTCGAAAATGCAGAATTTGTTCGTTATGGTGTTATGCATCGCAATACATATATCAATTCTCCTGAACTATTAAATCACGCATTTCAACTAAAAAAAGAACCACGGCTATTCTTTGCTGGTCAAATGACAGGTGTAGAAGGCTACTTGGAGTCCGCTGCTAGCGGTCTCATGGTAGGTCTTCAAGTAGCTCGCTATTTAGAGGAAAAACCGTTTATTGAATTCCCTAAGACGACGGCTATTGGTTCTCTTAGTCACTATATTTCTAACTACGAAGGCTCTAACTTCCAACCAATGAATGTCAACTTTGGCATTATGGAGTCGTGGCCTCAAAAAGTACGTAAGAAAAAAGAAAAAAATGCACTGATTGCAAATCGTGCTTTAGAAGAACTTGATGCTCTAAAAGCTAAAGAAAATTTATAAGAAATATCCTTATAGAAAATAGCCATTTAAGAAATAGTTTTATTTCAAAAAATAGTAAAAGTCCTACATTCAATGGTAAAACCAATGAATGCAGGACTTTTCTTTTTATATGTAATTTATTTACGTTTTTTAGTTTTTACTGTTGGCTCTATAGTAACAAGTACTTTTTGATTTTTCTTTTCTAGATAGCCTAGATAGATGAATACACAGATACCGACAATGATAGCTATTAAACTCGTCATTTGAGCAGATTTTAGACCTAGCGTTACGTTTACGTAATCGCCACGTAAGAACTCTAAGAAAAAGCGAGCCGTAGAATAGAGAATAGCATATAGTACGAATACCTGACCCTTAGCATGCTTAAAAGATCCAAATAATAGAAGGACCACAAAGATAAGAATATCGATTTGACCTTCCCATACTTCGGCAGGCCATAGTGGTTGATTACCGTAGGTGCGGTAGGCAAGGGTACTTTCAGGATAGATAATACCATAATTACCGCCCGTAGGATGACCAAAAGCATCACCGTTTAAAAGGTTTGCCATACGACCTACGGATTGCGCCAAAATCAATGCAGGGGCAAATAAATCGGCAAAAGCCCAAAAGTCAATCTTGTTTTTACGAAGATACCAATAGCCGCAATTGTGCCTAGTACTACGCCACCTTGAATGGCCATGCCTCCTTGCCAAACAAAGGGAATTTCCAATAAATGATTACCGTAATAATCCCAATTCAAAGAAAAAGACATCCCATAGGCGAGCACCGATGAGACCAGCTACGGCAACAGTAATGGAAAAGTCGATGATGTGTTCATGCCAACCGCGGCCATCCTTTTTCAAAAGTACATAGGCAACAGAGGCACCACAGATGATAGCCAAAGCTAACATGGTACCATAGGCTCTAATAGGGAAGTCCCCTATGAAAAATAAATATTGATGCATACAAAACTCCTTATGTGATAATTTTTATTAGTACATAGATTAAATTATAAATTACATATATCCTTCATGCAAGAAAAGAGATGAACTATATATAATATGGTATAATATAGAAATTGGTATTGTATCCCAGTATGGGACCTAGAATTAGGAGAGTACATGATTCGTAAATCTATTATTATAAAATCGTTAACAGCTTTAGTAATGTCTGCATTATCTAGTACATTCGTACATGCAGAGGTATTGGTTCCTTTGGATCAATTTTTAGCCACTACTACACGACATTACGAAGTAAATCAATATAAAACAGCATATACCGTGTATGTTCCACAAAGTGAATTACAAGGTGAGAAGGTTGTTTTAAATCCTACAGCCGTAGGTGAACCTGTTAAATTGCCCATTACCAAAAAAGATGGTATATCCTATGTAGATATTGAGTCTGATCCAGCTATGCTAGGTGTTAGTTATACAAAAAATAATGGTCAACTTATTTTAGGCCCTGCACCAGAAGCATCTACGGTGAAAGCGCCTTATACATTGCAAACACCATTGGCGTGGGCTTTTGATCCATGGACAGCGGAGGGCGCTCCATATCAGGCAAAACTCAATACGAGTGGTGATAATATCATTTCTCCAAGTTGGTTTAAATTACATAGCTTAGGTTTAGAAGCAAGTCCAAATGTAAATATTGATTATGTGAAAGCGTATAAGGATAAAGGCTATCATATTTGGCCGTTAATTACTAATCGGTTTGACTCTAATTTTACAAGTGGTATTTTGTCGGATCAATCGGTATGGAAGAAATTTGCTCATAACCTTGTTCAATATGCCTATATATATGGGTTTGATGGTTATAACTTTGACTTTGAAAACATTAATTATGCTGATCGTGATCGTTTAACAACATTTGTAGCATATTTGTCTAATCATTTACATCAGTATAATATTAAAACTTCTATCGATGTGACTGGCTATTCTGATAGTCCAGAATGGTCATTAGTGTATAACCGTAAAGCTTTGGCAGATACAGTAGATTATGTAGTTCTTATGGCGTATGACGAAACTTGGGCTAAGAGTACTACTGCAGGTCCTGTTGCAAGTTATCCTTGGGTCCGTAGCCATACAGAAAGAATGCTCTCTGAAGTTCCTTCTCAAAAGTTAATATTAGGCGTACCATTCTATATGCGCTTATGGCATGAAACGAATGGTTATGCAAAAAGCGAGACATTGGCTATGAAGAATACAAGTAATTACTTTGCTAATTACAGAGATAAAATGACTTGGGACGATCGATTAAAGTTATACTATTTATCTATTCCAACAGCTTCTGGTTCAGATCGTATTTGGTTTGAAGATAATACATCGTTAGGCTTAAAACTTGATCTGGTAAAAGAATTACACCTTGGTGGGTTTGCAGCATGGCGTAAAGGGTTTGAAGATATTTCTACGATTACTATGATTCAAGAAAAAGACTTAGGACGTGGTATTCCTAAATCTCCTACAGCAGTTGTTCCTGAACCTGTAGTTCAAGAAGCTAAACCATTAACAAAGCTTGAACAATACAAATTACGCTTAGAAGAAAAAGAAAAAGAAAAAGCAGCTAAAGCGGAAGCAAAACGGAAAGCTAAAGAAGAGAAAGAAGCTGCTAAACGCAAAGCAAAAGAAGAAGTTGAAAAAGTAAAAGCTGAGAAAAAACGCTTAGAAGAAGAGGCTAAAGCTAGAAAAGAACACAATAAACAAACTGTTAAAGAGCAAAATGATTTATATACTAGTCATAGTTCTGATCAAAATACAAGCCCTAAAAATGATTTAATAAAAACTATTCAAGTCGTAAAACGCTAGTGTTTGACTGCTTTTACAGTACGTAGTAAAATAAAAATATTAATTATAAAATGGCAACCTATGAGGTTGACCATATGAGGAGGCCCCTACATGAACGAAAAGTATGTAGCCCAAGATATTGAAAAAAAGGTGGCAACAGTATTGGGAAGATAACCATACATTTAAAACAGAATATGATGAATCTAAAGAAAAATACTATGTATTAGAAATGTTCCCGTACCCATCTGGTAACTTACACATGGGTCACGTGCGTAACTATTCCATCGGTGACGTAGTAGCTCGTTTCAAAAAAATGAAGGGCTTCAACGTGTTGCATCCAATGGGCTGGGACTCCTTTGGTATGCCTGCTGAAAATGCGGCTATCAAACATGGTATTGCACCTAAAACATGGACTCTTGATAATATCGAGAACATGAAATTACAACAAAAAGCTCTTGGTTTGTCCTACGATTGGGACCGTGAAGTAGCGACTTGCAAAGAAGATTACTATAAATGGACTCAATGGTTCTTCCAACAATTTTATAAAAAAGGCTTAGCGTACAAAAAAGAAGCTAAAGTAAACTGGTGTGAAACTTGTCATACTGTATTGGCAAACGAACAAGTCATCGATGGTGCTTGCTGGCGCTGTGATAACCCAGTTGAGAAAAAAGACTTGTCTCAATGGTTCTTGCGCATCACTGAATATGCAGATCGCTTGTTAACTGATTTGGATACTCTTGATCACTGGCCACAACGCGTTAAATTGATGCAAAAGAATTGGATTGGCCGCTCAGAAGGTACGGAGTTTTCCTTTGAAGTACCGTCTATTAATGAACGTGTATCTGTGTATACGACCCGTGTAGATACAATTTATGGCGTAAGCTATGTAGTACTGGCTCCTGAACATCCATATGTAGAACGCATTATTGAAAACGCTCCTAATAAAGCTGAATTAGAAGCTTTTATTACACGTATGCGCAATATGAGCGATATCGACCGTACATCTACAGAGGCACCTAAAGAAGGTATGTTTACTGGGTCTTATGCAGTAAACCCAATGTCTGGCGAACAAGTTCCTGTGTGGATTGCAAACTATGTATTGGTAGACTATGGTACTGGTGCTGTAATGGGCTCCCCTGCACATGATGAACGCGACTGGGAATTTGCTCATAAATATGATTTGCCTATTAAACAAGTCGTAACTCGTGAAGGTGAAGAATACAGCCTTGAAAAATGGCAAGAATGGTATCATGAAGATGGTATTCTTGTTAACTCTGGTGAATATAATGGCCAAACATCTGAAGAGGCTCGTAAAAATATCACGGCAGCTCTTAATGAACGCGGCATTGGTGAAGGTAAGGTAAACTTCCGTCTTCGTGACTGGTTGATTTCTCGTCAACGTTACTGGGGCGTGCCAATTCCTGTAGTATACTGTGAAACTTGTGGTGAACAACTCGTTCCTGAAGAAGAGTTGCCAGTACGCTTGCCAGAGGATGTTAAATTTGAATCTGGTGCTGTATCTCCATTGGCTACATCTGAAAGCTTCTTAAATACTACATGTCCTAAATGTGGTGGCCCTGCACGTCGTGAAACAGACACGATGGACACATTTATCGATTCCTCTTGGTACTTCTTGCGCTATACAGACGCTAAAAACGACCAAGCTCCATTCGATAAAAAAATTGCTAATTACTGGATGAATGTTGACCAATATATCGGCGGTATTGAACATGCTATCTTGCATTTATTGTACTCTCGATTCTTTGTGAAAGTTAATTCACGATTTAGGCCTTATCGATGCAAATGAACCATTCCGTGGCTTGTTGACACAAGGTATGGTTCTTAAAGAAGGCAGTAAAATGTCTAAATCTAAAGGTAATGTAGTTTCTCCTGAAGAAATTATCAATACTTATGGTGCAGATACTGCTCGCTTGTTTATTCTATTCGCAGCGCCTGTAGATCGTGACCTTGATTGGTCTGACCAAGGTGTTGAAGGTTCCTATCGTTTCTTAGGCCGTGTATGGCGTATTGTTGATGCGTACAACGAAGAGGCTAAGAAAAATGTAACTGGTGATCTTACAAAAGACGAATTCGGATTGCGTCGTGAATTACACCGTGTTATCAAAAAGGTTACGGAAGACTTAGATAATAATTTCAACTTTAATACAGCGATTTCTGCCATCATGGAACTTGTAAACGCTATGTATGCTCATAAGGATAAAGCAGAAACAATCAATAGTGCATTAGCTAATGAATTGACACATTCCTTATTGCTTCTTTTAGCGCCATTTGTGCCTCATATTACAGAAGAATTGTGGCATGAATTGGGTGAAACTACATCCATTCACACAGAAAAATGGCCTGTATATGAAGAATCTGCTCTCGTTGTAGACGAAGTAGAAGTAGTCTTGCAAGTAAATGGTAAAGTTCGTGATAAACTTACTGTTTCCGTAAATATTACAAAAGAAGAATTAGAAACATTGGCCAAAGAATCTAGCCGTGTTCAAGAATTTATAGAAGGTAAGAATATCGTAAAAGTTATTTACGTACCTGGTAAACTTGTAAATATCGTTGTTAAATAAGGATATTCTATTTGTTTAATATTGTAAGCCCCCAACTACATAGGTAGAAGGGGGCTTATTTTAAGTGAGGTAATTATGGCAAAACGTAGCGATTATATTTCCTGGGATGAATACTTCATGGGTGTTGCCATTTTGGCAGCACAACGTTCTAAGGATCCAAATACACAAGTTGGTGCATGTATTGTTAGTAATGATAATAAAATCTTGTCCATTGGTTATAATGGTATGCCTTTGAATTGCAGTGATGATGATTTCACATGGGAACGTGATACAGCTGATGATAACAAATATTTCTATACTGTACATAGCGAACTTAATGCAATCTTAAATTATCGTGGCGGTTCTCTAGAGGGCTCTAAAATATATGTAACGCTTTTTCCATGTAATGAATGTGCGAAAGCCATCATTCAAAGTGGTATTAAAGCCGTTATCTATCGCGATGATCTCTATAAGGATACAAAAGAAGTAAAAGCATCCAAACGGATGTTGAAAACCGCAGGTGTAGACATTATTGAATACAAATCTACAGGCCGCACATTGAATATTACATTGTGATATAATAATTTTTTACCACAAATAAGAACCCCTATATACAAGCGTATATAGGGGCTCTTTTATATGTAGTTTTCTATTATAAATTGATATCAACCAGATCCGTTAGATTGAACGTACAGTTTTTACTATCATCCAATGTAGGATTACACTGTAGTCATGTTTATACTTGTAAACGGCCATCAATCATAATGTCTACTTCTTGGCCATCACGAGTGTAGCCTTTAATATTCATATGTTCATCACCAATCATAAAGTCTACATGTGTTAAGGAGTAGTTAAGGCCACGTTCTTTTAATTCTTCTTCAGATAAACCATCACTATTTTTGAGGCATGTAGGATAAGATGCACCAATCGCTAAATGGCAGGATGCATTTTCATCAAACAATGTTTCGTAGAAAATTTGGTTAGATTGGCTAATTGGGCTGAAGTGGTCCACCAAAGCAACTTCGCCGAGGTAGTGGGAGCCTTCATCGGTTTCTATTAACTCTTTTAATACTTCATAACCTTCTTTTGCAGTATAATCAACGATTTTACCTTCTTTGAAAGTAAAGGAGAAATCAGAAATAGTATTACCCTGGTAAATTAAAGGTTTTGTGCTGTATACAATACCATTAACACCATTATATTGGGGTGCGGAAAAAAACTTCCTCTGTAGGAATATTGGCATTAAAAATAGTGCCATCCTTTGAAGATTCTTCACCACCTAGCCATATATAACCTTCTGGTAATTCTAATAAGAGGTCAGTACCATTTTCACAAGTATAACGCAATGCCTTTAAGTCTAATTTATTCAATGCTTCACAGCGGTGACGCAATTTTGCCATGTGATGACGATATGTGTCTTTCGCTTCTACACCTTCAATGCGGCAAAGTTTTAATAGGGTAGCCCATAGTTGTTCAATTTTCTGTTCATCTGTACCTTCATAGCCAAGTAAATCTGCCCATAGAACCGTTGGTACAGAAGCAACGCACCATGTAAGAGAGGAGTTCATAATCGCTGTATGGTAGAAGGATAAAGCTTTATTTAAGTTACGAGATTGTAGTGAAATACGATTTGTTGGAATACCTTCTAACGCTTTTGGGTTCGCACTAATCAAAGATAAGAAAGCGGCCTTATCATCGATGTATTGCTTGTAGAATTCAGGAATCCAGTTAGCCGGTCTTTCTAATACAGATTCCTTAGCATGTAATAAACGTTGACGAGCGATTGGAGAACATCTCCAGTTGAGGACAACTTCTTTGGCACCTAATTCATATGCTTCTTCTGTGACGATAACTGCAAAGTCTTTGTTTTCTACATCTACAGAAATAACAAGAGTTTGATCTTTTTGTAAATTTACGCCATATTTTAACAAGGTATGTGCATATTTTTTAATGTTTCTTGATTCATTGTATCTCCTTATATTCGACATCAATTATGAAACTCCTGCTGGTGTGACCAATAGAGTCAACAGTAGGAATTTATTCTTTCATAGGGAAATCCTTCAGTAGGAGGTGCACTATGAAAGTAAAATTGAAGCCATATATGACAATTATATTAATCCTATGTGTTTTAGTAGGAATTTATTTCCTATGGCCTATTATAACAGATGAAAGCGATTCTGTCTTAGTTGAAGGAGCAATAGATGGAAATTCTTCTATATCAACTGTTGAACAAATATCCAACAAACCTATAGCTTATATTACGGGCGCCGTAGTTTCACCTGGTTTATATGAGTTTGAAAGTAGTGCTACTGTAGGTGATGTAGTTCAGTTAGCAGGTGGGCTATTACCTTATGCTGATGTAGAATCAGTCAATATGGCAAAGTCGGTTAATGCGGGAGATCATATCCACATAGTATTTAACTTCCACGGTAATCCAGAGGTTTTATTGCGCGGTAACAAAATTAATATCAATACAGCTTCTGCAAAAGATCTTGATGCATTACCAGGCATAGGACCCGCTATGGCAAAAAGAATTGAAGAGTATCGTTCACAAAAAGGACCCTTTACATCCGTTGAAGGTATCAAGGGGGTGAAGGGCATCGGTGATGGCGTATTTAAGAAGATTAAAGATAAAATTACAATCTAAATTTAGGAATACAGAACGAGCGTTTGAGGAATCAATCTTCAATACTCAAGTATTAGTTAATACAAAGCCATTTATAACTTATAGCCAATGGGCACATACTATATTGGGATCTATAATAATTGGCACTATATTAGGATATGGTAAATATTATCCCGTACTTAGTCAAATGCATTATATTTTTGCGATTGCCTTAGCTATTATTGGTGTAACTGTTATTAAAATAATGCAATCTTATTGTAGGTGGCGTTTATATGCCAATTTATTAATATTAGTTTTTGCTGCAATGGGATTATCCTATTATCAAACAGACTTACGAATTATTAACTATAACAGCTATACATCTTTCTATTTACAGCAAGAAGGAGAATATTTTGGCACTGTCGTATCATATCCTGAATTAGTAACTATCGATAAACAGGAATATTACAAATATAATGTAGAGTTACATGGATTACATCCCTATAAAGATACTGCTAAAAACGACTATATTAAGGCACAGGGTCGATTACAGATTTACTCAAAGGTATCTACTACAAAGTATTTAATACGGCTAGGGGATCAAGCAATAATTGAAGGTACACCAAAAAGTTTATTTCTCATCGAAGAGGAAGGACGCATTAATCTTAGAGGTAGATATATGAGCTCTAATACAAGAGGTCGAATCTATGATGGTGTATATCGATCTGCTACTAATAAAGATTTACAAGCATTCCACTTTCAAGAAATATTTTCTGAAAAACTATATGGAAAAAGTTTATATTTATGTGGTCAAATACGAGAATCTATTGAAAAAAATATTGCTAGTAATCTAGATGGTCCACAAAAGGTATTAGCACAAGCCTTATGCTTGGGTGGTCATTATAGTGAGCTAGGGGAAGAGCGAATGAAAGATTTTGCTTATACGGGCCTCATCCATATTTTATCTATCTCTGGCTCACATATTGCACTGCTATTAGCCTTAATTTACGGTTTAGGAAGACTCGTTAAATTACGGAAGCGCACATGCTTAATTTTAGGTATATTAGTAGCTTGTATATATTGCTGTATCGTTGGTGGAGATGCACCTGTTATACGTGCAATGATGATGAGTATACTCATGTGCATGGCTTATGTAAAAGGACGATTATATCAAGCTAAACAGGCTTTATGTATATGCGCTATTCTATGTCTTGTATATGATCCTTTTTCTTTGTTTGATGTAAGCTTTCAACTATCCTTTGGTGCAACCTATGGTTTACTTATATGGGGGAAGGTACTATATGAACGGATACAATGGCTACCAAAATGGATTAAAACACCCCTTGTGTTATGTGTGTCAGCACAGTTGCTCATCTTGCCGCTACAGCTGTATTACTTTCACTATATTAGTATTGCTAGTTTGTTAGCAGCTTGCATAGTAGCACCTATATTAGATATATCCATCATTTTAATCTTTATAAGCACTGTTATTAGCTATGTAATGTCTATATCGTTTCTATGGTCTTTGATAGATGCACTATTACGCATATTGTTATATTTAAATCATGTCCTAGGGCGTAGTGGTAGTTTACTTTGGCTTGGTATGATGCATCTTTATTGTGTTTATGTATATTATACTTTACTAGGTCTGTTTACGTACTTTTTGACACATAAGAAGGAGTATACTGTATATGTAGTGATGTCCTTATTATGCATGGTTGCAGCCTATGGTGTTTCATACTATGTGACTCATCATCACAAGAATACGTTAATCCATTATATTCCTATGAAACAGTGTAATGTGCTGCTGTGCATAGCACCAAACCATGAACAGGCATATTTGTTAATCGATGCACCAGATTATATTAAAACGATACCTAATGAAAGACAAATTAATCAAACTATTAGGGCATATGGCATGAATCCTAGAATGGTAAAAGTTAAGTACTTTCACAGTAACGGTTTGGCAAGGGTAATATATAAAAATGGTATTAACCAAATAGTCGTATATAATGGACAAAGTAGAGAAAAAAATCTAAAATTAAATGATAAGGCTAATGTTTTATTTATAACGAGTCGATTTAGTGTAATGCATGAAATTGATCGTATTTCACCGCGTAGTACGGTTTTGTTTAGTAGTCCTCATGGTGCTTTACGCGATGTTGATCCATCATCAGAACATATGTATATAATGGGATACAGCTTTATTAAAGATATCTATCTGTGAAAGGAGGGAACATGGCACATATTCAACTCATCTATGGCGACGAACCACAATTAATTGAAGAAGAAAAACGTAAATTTTTAAGTGCCTATCCAGACCTTCCAGTGACTGTATTAGATGATGAGGTGGGCCCACAAAAAATAAGTGAAAAACTATGTGAAGATTCACTTTTTGTCGATCAAAAGGTCTTCTGTTTAGTTAATTTGCCCATTATTCGTAAAAGTGGCAAAAATAGTGATGCTTGGGTTCCATTGTATGAACTCCTCATGGAATATAATGGAGATAATCCTATCGTTTTGATCTATCATGATATGATTGATAAACGGATCAAGCAGAATAAAGAGATTTTAGAAAAAATACCAAATCATCAATGTAAGCGTCTTGAAGGGGCAGACCTCGTGATGTGGATACGTCAGTACTGTACGTCTAACGGCTTTAAAATGACGCCTGATGCACAGGAATATGTGGCTCATCTCATTGATTTGTGGCAAGAGGTACCTGTTTCTTTTATGAGAACTGAGTTTGACCGATAATTTTTTACAGATTACTGAGGAAAAGGTTATTACCAAAGAATTTCTCGAAGAAAACGGTAGTGACTATGGAGCCAAAAATAATTTTTACTTTTAAAGAGGCTCTATTAAAAAGAGATATCGATACATTACTTGAACTATTTCCATTTATGTTCGGCTATAAAGAATTAGACCGTGCTATGAGCTATATTGAGGGGCAATTACGTTTACAGTTGCTAGTTAGCGAATGTCGCCAAGCGGGTATGTCTGTTCAAGCCATACAAAACTTATGTAAGGATCATGATTCGTCATTTAAACCATATCCGATTAAGCTAGCTTACGAGGCGAGTCCTAGAATTTCAATTAAGGCTCTACGAGCTTTATTAAAAGGGCTTTATGAGATTATATTAGATAGCCGTAGCAGCAAGGGCGATATTTGGCGATTTAGAGATTTATGTATTACCTACTGTGGGTATAAGGGATAAAAATGAAAGTACGTTATCGTGTTGTACCAAAACAGAATAAGAAATCATCCTTCTATGTGAACTGTCATAGCCAACATGTGACGATTCAAGCAGCAGACTCTGCATTTTCCACATTGCTTAGTCTACGTGAAAGGTTGTCTGCATGGTATAAGGAAAAAAATATCTCTTTTGATGATATTCCAACAAATACAGATACAGCTTGTTGCTTTGCTTGGAAAGTAGATACTGAAACGGGTGAAGGGTTAGATACCTATTATTATGGCGGTGGCTGTGGTGCTGGTGAATGGATTGAAGCGGCTGAAGCACAACGTGAAGCTGAAGAGGCTAAAAATCAAGAACCTAGAGGCAAGTCTTTTGTGGGTTATGACCAACAAGATGAATATGATGATGTAGACGAAGATGATTTTGCCCCATTTGTAGAAGCTATTGAATTAGGCTATTTCAACAATAGTCCAGTTGTTGTGTCTCGTTCTAATCATACGGCTGCCGAATCTAGCAGTAGTGATACTATCGCATCTGTGAGTAGTACACCTAAAGCAAGCAAAGGCTTTGGACCTAAAAAAACTACAAAATCTACGGCTAAAGGAAGTGAAGGGGATGGTAAATATCCTCGTCGTGTACCAAAGGATGCACCTACTGATGAAGGCATGATTTTAGGACCTAAAATTGAAGGGGTCACATCTAAAATCATGGGGACCTTGGATACACCTAGTGTAATTTTTGAAGGTGTCTTTGTTGGTTTAGATAAACGTGATACTAAGACGGGTAAAAGTATCGTTAACGGCAGCATTGTAGATGATACAAATAGCATTAAATTTATCAAGTTTACGAACACTCCTGAAGAAGGGGATGAATTATTAAAACAACTAAAAGGCTTACAACGGGTTCGCGTACAAGGTAGTGTCAGCTTTGATGATCGTTTTGACAAGGATTATATCCTTTCTATTCGCAGTATTGAAGCAATAGAAACTACTAGTGTGGAACGAACTGAAAATCGTCCGGACTCTCGTGTGGAACTCCACTTACATACTAAGATGAGTGATAAAGATGCTCTCGTATCTGTAAAAGACTTGTTTAAAACAATTAAAAAATGGGGTCATCCTGCGGTGGCTATTACGGACCATGGCGTAGTACAAGCCTTCCCAGAAGCGCAAGCTCTTGGTAAGGAGTTAGGTGTTAAAGTTATCTATGGTGTAGAAGGTTACCTCATCGAAGATGAAACGGTAATAAAAGATGAAGAGCCTGTACTAGATAAAAAGAAGAAGAAGGAAAAAGATAAACGTTACCATATTATTTTATTAGCTAAGAATATGGTTGGTTTGCGTAATTTATATAAAATGATTTCCATTTCTCACCTTGAACATTACAAAGTTCGTCCGCGTTTGCCTCGCTCCGTTATTGAAGAACATCGTGAAGGTATTATCATCGGTTCTGCCTGTGAAGCAGGGGAGCTTATGCAATCCATCGTTCGTGGAGCTACAAAAGAAGAGCTTTTGGAAGTAGCATCCTTCTACGATTATCTTGAAATTCAACCACATACTAACAATACGTTTTTGGTTCGTAAAGGTCTCATGCCCGACGAGCAGGCACTTATCGATATGAATAAGACCGTTATCGAATTAGGAGAAGCCTTAAATAAACCTGTATGTGCTACTTGTGACGTTCACTACCTGACACCAGAAGAAAAAATTTATCGTGAAATCATGTTAACTGCATGTGGTTATCCAGATGCAGACGAACAGCCAGATTTACATTTACGTACTACAGATGAAATGCTTGCGTCCTTCCCTTATTTAAGCGAAGAGAAAGCATACGAAGTAGTCGTTACTAATACACGTGCTATTAATGATAGCATTGAAGATATTAAGCCAGTGCCTGATGGTACATATTCACCTAAGATTGAAGGTGCTGACGAAGCTTTCACAGAAATGTGCTATAGAAATGCGAAGGCTATTTATGGTGATCCATTGCCTCGTGTCGTACAAGAACGTCTAGATTATGAATTGGATTGTATTATTTCCAATGGTTACGGCGTATTGTATTACATCGCTCATAAGCTGGTAAAAAAATCTCTTGATGATGGGTATCTCGTAGGTTCCCGTGGTTCCGTAGGGTCTTCCTTTGCCGCTACCATGTCTGAGATTACAGAGGTAAACCCATTACCGCCTCATTATGTATGCCCTAACTGTAAATATTCAGAATTCTTTGAAAAGGGTGAATATGCAGGGGGCTTTGACTTGCCTCGTAAAGACTGTCCTGAATGCGGTCATGCTTTACAAACAAATGGCCATGATATTCCATTTGCAATTTTCCTTGGTTTCGAAGGTGATAAGGTTCCAGATATTGACCTTAACTTCTCTGGTGATTACCAAGCAAAAGCTCACAAATATACGGAAGAACTATTTGGTCGTGACAATGTATTTAAAGCCGGTACAATCGGTACTATAGCTGATAAAACTGCTTTTGGTTATGTTAAAAAGTACGCCGAAATTAGAGACATTCAAGCTCGTAATGGTTTCTTTGAACATTTAGCAAAGGGTTTTACAAATGTGAAGAATACTACAGGCCAACATCCTGGTGGTATTATGGTATGTCCTCGAGATATGGATGTGCATCACTTTACGCCAATTCAACATCCAGCTAATAAAAAGGAAAGTGGCGTATTAACGACACACTTTGATTATCACTCCATTGAAGGTCGTATGACTAAGCTAGATATTCTGGGCCATGATGATCCGACCATCATTCGTATGTTAGAGGATTTGACTGGTATCGATGCCAAAACAATACCATTTGATGATCCAAAGACATTAAGCTTGTTCTCCTCTACAGAGGGGATTGGTTTAACACCTGAGCAATTGCAAGGTGACCAAGTAGCTAGCTTGGCTGTTCCAGAATGTGGCACGAAATTCGTACGGGGCATGCTTGAAGACTCTCGTCCCCAAACATTCTCTGATTTAGTTCGTATTTCTGGCTTTTCACATGGTACAAACGTATGGCTTGACAATGCGCAAGATCTCATTAAAAATGGTACTTGTAAGTTGAATGAAGCCATTTCAACACGTGACGACGTAATGAACTTCTTGATTCATCGTGGTATGGATAGAAAACATAGTTTCTTCGTAATGGAAAACGTTCGTAAAGGTAAGGGTATTGAAAAACGAAATAAACAAGGGCAAGCTACGACGGAATTTGAAGCAGAAATGCGTGAAAATAATATTCCTGAATGGTTTATTGAATCTTGTAAAAAGATTTCCTATCTATTCCCACGGGCCCATGCGGTAGCTTACGTAATGATGGCTTTCCGTATTGCTTGGTTTAAGGTATATCATCCATTGGCATTTTATGCAGCTTACTTCTCCATTCGTGCGAAAGCCTTCGATTTACGGATCATGACAGGGGACCTCAAAACACAATTGACCGAGTTTAACCGTATCAAGGCTCTTGATCGTGCTGCTAGTCCTAAAGATAAGGACCTTATGAGTGCCTTGGAAGTATCTATGGAAATGTATCAACGGGGCTATCGTTTTATCAATGTAGACATTCAACACTCAGAAGCTAGACGCTTTAGCATTAAGGATGGTGCTCTATTACCTCCATTCTTAGCTATTGATTCCCTTGGTGAAACAGTGGCTGATGCTATCGTCGAGGAAAGAAATGAACGTCCATTTACATCTCTAAAAGACTTACAACGCCGTTGTAAAGTATCAAACACGATCATTGATCTTATGAAAGACCTCAAATGCTGTGGTGAACTACCTGAAGACGAACAAATGTCACTCTTTGGAGCATAATAAACTACAAGACAAGACTTAAATACAAAGTAAGCACTATATACCCAAAAAGGTGATATAGTGCTTATTTTTATATATTTTGCTACAATGAAATAAATAATTAAAAATAAATGATATATAATTTTTTGCTGTGTATAATTAATAATATTATTGCTCACCTAAAAGACCGTAAGAGGATAACATGATTTTTATTTTTATAACAATAATGGCTATTATAACTATAGCAATTTTAGCTAAGCAAAAAGAAATATATTTTGTATCTTTTTCTTTTAAAAGAAGTAGATCTTATTTATACATACAAATTTTCCAAGTTTTAGTAATTTATATGGCACTAATATTTGCCAATTATAGTAATAAGGTATTCGCTATTACTTTATTTTCAATTTCTATCTTAGAAGTACTAAAATTATATTTTTTGAAGAAGATTGTGAACGAAGCGCTTAATAAAGAAACAAATATGCCTTATAAATTAACTGATGTCATTAGTCGATTTAGTCTGTATAGTCGAATTATCTTTTGGATAGTACTTAACATTATAGGGAATTGGTTTGTATTTAGATAGAGTGCTTTAATAAAGGGAGTGTTAGGAAATGATAGATAAAAAAAACTAATCAATCTGTGAAGATAGAATTTTGGGATATTGAGCCCGAAGAAACTGTTGAACTAGAAGAATCAGATATTCCAGGTGTATACATTAACGAATTCCGGGAATATGTAGATGAAGAGAGGAATGTATTATCTCCATCAGAGGTTGATGCGATACGGTATAAAGACGATTACGAGGACGATTATTATAGATAGAAATAATTAAAGTGTAATTTTTATCTTGTTATTATATTAAAGTGAGTTGGTGAATTATGAGAATTCCAATATATGAAGCTTTAGCACACTATAAAAAGAATAGAAGAGCTGCCTTAACAGAATATTTTGGATTAGGATTTTTTTCTGATATATCATTAGCTGAAGAGGCTCTAGTTGAATCTAAAATATTGTCTGGATTTTCTAAGTTAAATGATGATTCCTTTTCCATAAAAACTCACTATTTAAATGATTGTGCTCATATAGGTGATGATATTAACTATGAAATAGTAAATAACAAAATTTATGGTGTTTGGTATGATTACGATATAGATTTATATTATTCCTGTTCTGGATACATAGGTTTATTTAGCACTTTAAAATATGCAGAGAAAGCATTAAAGTGGTATAAAACATGGGATATCTTTAAAGTACATGGATTAGAGTATTTAGGAATAGACATAATTACTCTTAATTTAAGAGGGTGGACTGAAGGTTTTATAACAGTACATGATTAAAATTATGCAATAAAAGAGGTATCATCAAATGATGACACCTCTTTTTAAAAGTTTTGCAGTTTATTTATTTTGGCAGATTTTGTAAATTTCGCAATATTAGTATAGGGATTTATATTTCATCCAGTTTGTTTTGGCCATTTCTTTAAGCTCTGTACCACGGCCATCAAGGATTGCATTGATCAAGTATTTGCTGAAGCCCTTAGCTTGTTGATATGCAATTTTAGGAGGCATAGCAAGTTCTTGTTTATCTACGCGAACGTTAACGATGACTGGGCCATTATGGTTAAGGGCTTCCATGATTTTTTCATCAACTTCGCTAGAGTTATGAATGCTCACACCTTTGATACCAGCAGCTTCAGCAAGTTTACCGAAATCTGGATTTACAAAGTCTGTAGCGTAGTCTAGATAGCCGGAAGCTTTCATTTCCATAGCGATAAAGCTAAGTTCTTCGTTATTGAATACAAAGATTTTAACAGGTAAGTTAAGTTGTTTTAATGTTAACATTTCGCCCATCATCATTGTAAAGCCACCATCACCAGAGAGGGAGATGACTTGACGGTTAGGACATGCATTTTGAGCGCCAATAGCATGCATCATAGCATTCGCCATAGACCCATGGTTATAGGAACCTAAGATGCGACGTTTACCATTTGTTTTTAAGTGACGAGCAGTCCAAATAACTGGAGTACCTACGTCAAAGGTAAAGATTGCGTCTTCTGCTGTTAGTTTATTGAGGCGATTTACGAAGTATTGAGGGTGAATTGCTACACCATCTGGTTCAGCTACGGCATAACTATCTAAATCACCTCTAAATTTTGTATATGCTTTACGTACAGTATCAATAAATTCAGTATCACCACGTTGGCCTACAAGAGGTAATAATTCTTTTAACGTATCTTTTACAGTACCAATGATACCTTGTGTAAGCGGTACGCGACGACCTAAAGCGCTAGGATCTCTATCTACTTGTATTACTTTCGCATTTTCTGGATAGAATGGACGGTAAGGGAAGTCTGTACCAAGCATTACCAATGTATCACATTGTTCAATAGCACGGTAGCCAGATGTATAGCCTAATAGGCCAGTCATACCTACATCATATGGATTATCCCATTCAACCCATTCTTTACCTCTGAAAGCATGTACAACCGGTGCTTGTAAGCGTTTTGCTAATTCTACTACTTCGTCATGAGCACCTTCACAGCCGGCACCACAGAATAGGGTAATACGTTTGCCTGTTTCTAAATGAGCCGCCATTTCTTCAATATCTTCTCGTTGTGGAACGATATGAGGTAAACGAGGTGGGTTCCACACAGGTAATTCATCAATTTCCATTTCCATAACTGCAACGTCCCCAGGAAGAACGATAACAGCAACATCTTGGTTACCAACAGCAGCGTTCATAGCACGGAATAGAATTTCCGGCATTTGCTTAGGATTGGATACAAGTTCGCAGAAACAAGAACATTCTTTGAATAGATTTTCTGGATGTGTTTCTTGAAAATAGTTCAAACCTACTTCAGATTGAGGAATGTGAGAAGCAATGGCCAATACTGGAACACGATTGCGATGGCAGTCGAAGAGACCATTAATCAAGTGTAAGTTGCCAGGACCAGAGCTACCAGCACATACAGTTAGTTTATGAGTTAGGGATGCTTCTGCACCGGCAGCAAAGGCTGCTGTTTCTTCATGTCGTACATGTTCAAAAGCAATTTTACCATTGCGGCGTAAACTATCATTTACAGAGTTTAGACTATCTCCAGTGATACCGTAAATGCGTTCGATGCCCGCATTGGCTAAGACTTCTATAAGTACATCAGAAATTCGTTTTTTTGCCATATTATCACCTATATTTAATAATTACTATCATTAAAATATGGTTATCCAAACCATATATACTATATTAGACTTGTTTAACTTGTAATTATGTGATAAAAGTTACTATTTACTGTATACATAGTTTATATATGTTTATATTAAAAGTAAATATATATTATTATTTATATTGTTCTAGTATTTGTGTTCTAAAAATTATATTTTAATTAAATTATTTAATATTCTTTCTCAATACAAAACTATTATTCTTGCATAACATTAATAAAAGTGTTACTATTAATTCATAAACAAAATAGATAAGTCTTTGGGGATAGGTGAAATTCCTTACCGGCGGTAAAGTCCGCGAACCTTTTTGGTATGAATCGGTGCAATTCCGATACCGACAGTAGAGTCTGGATGAGAAAAGACGAGGCACGTTTGTTGTGCGCATTTATGATGACCCAAGGACTATGTAATAGTCCTTTTTTATTGAGGTGATATGGTGGATGACGTAGTATATATGAAGCGCGCCATTGAACTGGCAAAATTAGCCACAGGTCACACCTCACCAAATCCTTTGGTTGGTGCTGTTGTGGTAAAAGATAATACAATAATCGGTGAAGGTTATCACCATAAAGCTGGTACAGCTCATGCTGAGGTGCATGCACTAAATCAAGCAGGTGATAATGCCAAAGGTGCTACTTTATACGTAACATTAGAGCCATGTTCCCATTATGGAAAAACACCACCTTGTGCGCTTCGTATCATTGAGGCTGGTATAGCTAAAGTAATAGTAGGTAGTACAGATCCAAATCCACTAGTTTCTGGAAAAGGAATGGAGTTACTTCGTGAAGCAGGTATTGAGGTTGTTTGCCCCGTATGTAGTGATGAATGTGCTGAACTAAATGAGCATTTCTTTACCTATATACAGACAGGTAAGCCTTTTGTCACTCTAAAAAGTGCTATGTCACTAGATGGGAAAATTGCTACATCTACTGGACAATCTCAATGGATTACAAATGAGTCCTCTCGTCGCGATGGACATGTGTTACGTGCCACGCATGATGCCATGCTTGTTGGAATTGGTACAATTTTGGCAGATAATCCACAGTTAAATTGTCGTTTAACGGATAGTGAATTATCAGATGCGTTATTAGATAAAAGCATACTTGATGAACCGATTACGATTCATCAACCAGATGTAATTATCTTGGATAGTCTTGGTAGAACACCTACTACTAGTCGCGTCTTTGAAATAAATAATCGTAAGATTCATATATTCGTATCTAAAGGTTGTCCTAAGGATCGGATACAAGCCTTAGAACAAGTTGGTGCTCAAGTAACCGTAGTAGAATCTATTTCTACTCGTAAAAGCAAGAGCACAGACATTGTCATAGATATTAAGAAATTATCTATCGATGATATTCTTACAAAACTAGGTGAACTAGGTTACACATCTATTCTTGTTGAAGGTGGATCTGCAATTATCAGTTCCTTTGTGGAAACGAAGAACTTTGATAAGGTCGTAACATATATTGGAAATACCATTATTGGTGGTAACGATGCAACACCTGCTGTAGGAGGTCGAGGTTTTGAAAGTTTAGAGGTTTCACCGCAATTAACTTTCACCAAGACTAAAGTATTAGATAATAACATTCGCATTGAAGCATATCGTCAAGGAAGGAGGGGCGCTTATGTTCACGGGAATCGTTGAAGAAATCGGCCGCATCGAAAACATAAAAAAGGGCCCTAAATCCTTAGCCATAACAATTCGAGGAGAAAAAATTTTTAGCGATTTAAAAGTTGGTGATTCCGTAGCTGTTAATGGGGTGTGCTTGACGGCCACAACGATTGGCAATAGTATATTTACAGCGGATGTGATGCCAGAATCCATTAAGATGACTACGTTTACTAATTTGAAAGTCCATCAACCAGTCAACTTAGAGCGAGCTATGCTTGCTAATGGTAGATTTGGTGGTCATATTGTGGCAGGCCATGTAGATGGTACAGGTCGTATTATTAATCGTGAACAAACCGATAATGCCATTATCTTTACTATCGAAGCTCCAAAATCTGTTATGGATTATGTTATCTATAAGGGCTCCATTACCATCGATGGAATTAGCCTCACAATTATGCGACGAACAGACAGTAGTTTTTCCGTCTCTATCATTCCTCACACTTTGAGTGAAACCATTTTAGGTTTTGCTCATATTGGAACAGAGGTCAATTTAGAAACGGATATTGCTGGACGATATATTCGTCATTTTATGAATCTTGGTAGTGAACCTACCGAAGAAAAGCCTAAAAAATCTATGCAATCCCTCTTAGTAGAGAATGGATTTATATAAGTAAGGAGCGTTCCTATGAGCGAACAATTACATTCTATTAATGAGGTCTTACAAGACCTTAAAGCTGGTAAACCTGTTATTATCGTTGATGATGAAAGCCGTGAAAACGAAGGCGATCTTATCATTGCTGCAGAGTTTGCGACGCAAGAAAATATTAACTTCATGGTTAAATACGCCCGCGGTATCGTATGTACGCCTATGCGCCGCGAAGCGTTAGAAAAACTTGGCATTCCTGCAATGGTTACCAAAAATACTGATAACCATGAAACTGCTTTTACTGTGACTGTGGATCATGTAGATACTACAACAGGCGTGTCTCCTGCAGAGCGTGCTTATACAATTCAAAAACTATTAGATCCTAATGCGAAACCTCAAGACTTCCGTCGTCCAGGGCACGTATTCCCACTTGTATATAAAGAGGGCGGTGTACTGGTACGTCAAGGTCATACTGAGGCATCTATCGACCTTTGCCGTTTAGCAGGTTTACAGGAGGCTGCCGTTATTTGTGAAATTACAAAAGATGATGGTGACATGGCCCGTTTGCCAGATCTTATGAAATTTGCTAAGGAGCATGATTTGAAAATTGCTTCTGTAGCAGAACTTATTGAATATCGTAAACAACATGAAGATATGGTTGAGCTTGGTGCTTGTTCTAAGTTGCCTACTAAATTTGGTGATTTTAATATTTTTGTATTTAAAAATGAATTAGATCATAAAGAGCATTTAGCTATCGTAAAGGGTAATGTTCAAGATTGTAGCAATGTGCTTGTCCGTATTCATTCTGAATGTTTAACAGGCGATGTATTTGGTTCTAAGCGCTGTGATTGTGGCGAACAATTAGACAATGCGTTGCGCGCTATTGAAAAAGAAGGCAAAGGCGTTGTTGTATATATGCGACAAGAGGGCCGTGGCATTGGTTTGACCAATAAAATTAAAGCCTATGCATTACAAGAACAGGGCCTTGATACAGTAGAAGCAAATGAACAATTAGGCTTCCCTGCAGATATGCGTGAATATTCCTTAGCGGCTCAAATTATCCGTTTCTTGGGTATTAAAAGCATCCGCTTATTAACTAACAATCCCAAAAAACGTCATGGCTTAGAACATTGGGGAATCAATGTAACTAGCCGTGTACCACTCATCATTGCTGCAAATAAATTTAATGCAGGCTATTTAAAAACAAAAGAAGAAAAAATGGGTCATATGTTAGAAGACTAATTAACTTTCACCATATAACTCGGTCGTTACATATATATTTCCTTAGATGGAATAGAGGAGGTCAACATAATGATGGTTCAAGAAGGTAACTTATTAGGTACTGGTAAGAAATTTGCTATTATCGGTTCTCGTTTCAACGAGTTCATTACATCTAAATTAATCGGAGGCGCTGAAGATTGTTTACTTCGTCACGATGTTAAACAAGAGGATATTACAGTAATTTGGGTTCCAGGTGCTTATGAGATTCCTTTGATTGCTAAGAAAGCAGCTTTATCTGGTCGTTATGATGCAGTTATTTGTGTAGGTGCTGTTATTCGTGGAGCCACTACTCATTATGACTATGTATGCAACGAAGTGGCTAAAGGTATCGCACATGTATCTTTGGAAACTGGTATTCCTGTTATGTTTGGTGTAGTAACTACTGAAAACATTGAGCAAGCTATTGAACGTGCTGGTACAAAAGCGGGTAATAAAGGTTATGATTGTGCTATGGGTGCAATCGAAATGGTTAATCTTATCGATCAAATCTAAGAATTGTATATAACACTCAGTATCTTATGGTACTGAGTGTTTTTATATCATCGAAAATATGTTCTTTTAACTTTAAATCATACTAGACGAACATATATTCTCTATTATTGAAAGTTAAATATTTGACATGATATACTATATAAGCAATATAAAAATAATACCTTAATAAAATAAGTAGAAATAAGGAATGATAGAATGGATTATATAAAACGTTTTACAACCCGAGAAGGGGTTCGTATGTCTTTAGCTGTAACAACAGATACAGTTGAAACGGCTCGTGTACGTCATGATTTATGGCCTGTAGCAACAGCTGCTTTAGGTCGTGCTATGACGGGAGCTATTTTGTTGGCTGGTGATTTTAAAAACCATGAAAACGTAAGTCTTCGTATTAAAGGTGATGGTCCACTAGGTGTAGTTCACGTAGATGCATTTTCTGATAATACGGTTCGAGGCTATGTAGATGAGCCACATGTTGATGTACCTTTAAAGCATGCTGGTAAGCTTGATGTAGGTGCTGCCGTAGGTCATAATGGTGAAGTACAAGTTACGCGATTTACACAATTAGCGCAAGACTATACTTCTACAAGCCCGATTCAAAGTGGTGAAGTAGCAGAGGATTTGGCATATTATTTATATGCATCTGAACAAGTACCGTCTACGATTAGTTTAGGTGTATTAGTAGATCCAGATTACCATACAGTTGTAGCTGGAGGTTTTATCGTACAAGCCTTACCGGATGCTACAGATGAAGCATTAGCACAAGTAGAAAAGAATATTAATGAACTTGGTCCTATTACAGAATATTTGAAAGCAAATCCAGATGGTAAAGGTCTTATGGAACGCGTTCTCGATGGTTTAACTGTGAATGAAGTATATAATGAACCAATTCATTTCCAGTGTCGTTGTGGTCGTGATCGCTTTGCCAGTGTGCTAATGACATTACGTGAAGAAGATAAGAATGCTATTTTGGAAGATGACGTAACAGAGCTTGTTTGCCATTATTGTAATGAAAAATATCATTTCACACGTGAAGAGTTACAAAATATGTTCACCCAAAAAGGTCCAATTCAATAAAAACTTTATAATATGTAGAAAAATTACAGGCATACTAGGTTTTCCTATAGCCTGTTTTTCTATTCTATGAGAAAATAAAAGATAGAGTTATTAATAATAGGAGGTCACAATGAGTGCAATTGGCGTAATTGGTGGTACTGGTGTTTATGATCCGTCCATCTTTGAAAATATACATGAAGAATCCTTAATGACACCATATGGTGAAATAGATTATGTACAAGGTACATACCATGGGAAAACTGTAATCTTTGTAGCTCGTCACGGCAAAGATCATACAATTCCTCCACACAAAATTAACTATCGTGCTAATATTTGGGGCCTCAAAAAACTAGGCGTTACATTTATTATCTCCACTACAGCAGTAGGTTCTTTAAATGAGAACTTTAAGCCAGGTCATTTTGTGTTGACTGACCAATTCTTAGATTTCACAAAGAACCGCATCACTACGTTTTATGAAGGCGGGGACCGTCCAGTGGCACATCTTGATGTAACAAATCCATACTGCCCTGAATTACGTAATATTCTTCAAAAGGTAGGTACGGAACAAGGCCTTACGATACACAATGGAGGTACCTATGTATGTACTGAAGGCCCTCGTTTTGAGACTCCTGCAGAAATCAAAATGTTCCACATGCTCGGTGGCGATACAGTAGGTATGACAAATGTACCGGAAGTAAATTTAGCGAATGAAGCTGAAATGGCTTATTCGACGATCTCTATGATTACCAACTATGCAGCAGGTATTTCTGAATCTGCTTTGACACATGCGGAAGTTGTAGAAATGATGGGCAATATGGCGGCCCAACTAAAATCTCTTATCTTAGGTGCTATTGATGCAATCGATGTGGATGCGCGTTATGATGCTCATAATCGCATGCATGAATATGGTGGTTTTAAACTATAATCACACTCATAATGATACACAATAGTTCATTGAAGGAGAAGTTATGATTAATATTGAATGGCGTAAAGATACGCTGGTACTATTAGATCAAACTAAATTGCCTACTGAAATTACATACGTTCACTGTACAGATTGGCGTCAAGTGGCCGAAGCTATTAAAATGCTTCGCGTTCGTGGTGCACCTGCTATTGGCGTAGCTGCTAGTTATGGTCTCATTTTAGCTGCTATGGAAGCAGGACGTTTAGAGGCGCCATTTAGTGAACAACTTACAAGCTTATATGAGTTTAGTGAGACCTTAAAAGAAACTCGCCCTACAGCAATCAACTTAGCTTGGGCTGTAGATCGTGTCATTTCTCTTGTGAAAACTAATGTTGACAGTATGTCCTCAATGAGTGAAGTAGTAGACCTCATTACAAAAGAGGCTATTATCATTCACGAAGAAGATGTGTCTTTGAATAGACGTATGGCCGAAGCAGGGGCTACATTATTTGAAGGCAAAAAGAATATTCGCATCTTAACTCATTGTAATGCTGGTGCACTAGCTACAGGTGGTCTAGGAACAGCTCTTGGTGTTGTTCGTAAATTACATGAAAATGGACAATTGGAACGCGTGTATGCTGATGAAACACGTCCATTATTACAAGGTGCTCGACTTACAGCCTTTGAACTTCACGAGGATGGTATTCCTATTACTCTTGAAACAGATAATATGGCAGCCTATGCGATGCAACATGGGTTAATTGATGCCGTTATCGTCGGTGCTGACCGCATCACTACAAAAGGAGATGTAGCCAATAAAATTGGTACCTATGGTGTGGCTGTACTAGCTAAATTCCACAATATTCCGTTCTATGTAGCCGCTCCTTATAGTACATTTGACTTTATTCTGGAAAATGGTGGAGATATTCCTATTGAGATGCGCAACGATGATGAAGTAACCGCTTTACACGGTGTTCAAACAGCCCCTAGTGGTATTGGTGTACTTAATCCTGCATTCGATGTAACACCTCATGAGCTTGTAACAGCGATTATTACCGAAGAGGGAGTATTGACTCCAAATTATGAAGAGTCAATCGATAAGCTACGCCAGATTGTAGAATCTAAATAGCCTATTATCTTAATGATTAGCTTATTAAGCATTCTATATATAAGAAATATATTATCTATATAAGTAAGCATCTACAACGATATTAACAAAATTATATAGTATCAATAAATCTAAGTAGATTTACTATCAACCATTTATTTTATTGTATCTACTTGTATGAGTAAAAGGAGATATTATGCAATCTTTAATTAGAGATATAAATTTAGCAACAGAAGGTCGCAAAAAAATTGATTGGGTTTCTAACTTTATGCCTACATTAAACACATTAGGTGACCGCTTTGAAGCAGAACAAACTTTCAAAGGCCAAACAATTGTTGTTAGTGTTCACTTGGAAGCAAAAACAGCATACCTTGCGACTGTATTAAAACGCGGTGGTGCAGATGTAATTGTAACGGGCTCCAATCCGTTGTCTACACAAGACGATGTAGCTGCAGGTCTTGTAGATATGGGCATTACTGTATATGCTTGGTACGATTGTACTGATGAAGAATATTTTAACTTCCTCCATAAAGCACTTGATCATAAACCACATATTATCATTGATGATGGTGGTGATTTAGTAAATCTATTACATACTACACGTCAAGATGCAAAAGAACGTTTGTTAGGGGGGAGTGAAGAAACTACAACAGGTGTACATCGTTTATATGCATTAGAGAACGCTAAACAATTAACATTCCCTATGATTGCTGTCAATGATTCTTACTGTAAAATATCTTTTCGATAATCGCTATGGTACAGGTCAGTCTGTTTGGGATGGTATCATGCGCACTACGAACTTGACTGTCACAGGTAAGAACGTTGTTGTTGCTGGTTATGGCTGGTGTGGTAAAAGGCGTTGCAATGCGCGCAAAAAGGCCTTGGTGCACACGTATATGTAACTGAAGTAGATCCAATTAAAGCTATAGAGGCTGTATTTGATGGCTTCAAAGTATTGCCTATGATTGAAGCCGCTAAGGTTGGGGATATCTTCTGTACTGTAACAGGTTGTAAAGATGTTATTGTAAAAGAGCATTACAAAGTGATGAAAGATAAAGCTATCTTATGTAATGCTGGTCACTTTGACTGCGAAGTGAATGTTTCTGATCTTACTGAACTTGCTGTAAGCCACGAAAGGGTTCGCCAAAACATCGAAGGCTATACTATGTCTGATGGTCGTAAACTCTATGTATTGGCTGAAGGCCGTCTAGTAAACCTTGCAGCTGGCGATGGTCACCCTGCAGAAATTATGGACTTGTCCTTTGCTATGCAAGCCCTTGCTGCAGAGTATATCTTGAAAAACGGTAAAGAAATGGATCCAAAAGTATACGTATTGCCTCATGAATTAGATGTGGAAATCGCTAAACTTAAGTTGAACTCCATGGGCTATGATTTAGATTCTTTAACACAAGAACAAATCGATTACCTAACAAAAGTAAACTAATACTGTATTGAAATATAATGGTTTCTGTAATACATTTTGTATCTAAACTATTACTAGCTTTCAAATTAAACAAATATAACCGAGCTATCATGGCTCGGTTATACCTATGAGGGAAGACTATGTCTGATTTATTGATTACTCATGTAGACGTCCTCACCGATGAGGGAGTTCTAAAAAATCATGCCATTGAAATTAAAAATGGTTATATTACAGCTATTTTAAACGATAGTGAAGCTACAAAAGTAAAAGATTCTGCTAAAGAAGTGTTAGAAGGTAAAGGCCAATTGGCTGCGCCAGGTCTTATAAATACACATACCCATATTGCGATGGGTCTATTTAGAAACTATGCAGATGATCTTGAGCTTATGGAATGGCTTGAAACGGCTATTTGGCCAACAGAAGCAAAATTAAATGACGATTATGTACGGTACGGTACACAACTCGGTATTGCTGAAATGTTGCGCACTGGTACCACTACATTTAGCGACATGTATTTCTTTATGAATACTACTGCTGAGGTGGTAAAAGAAACAGGTATTCGCTCTGTATTGTCACGTGGCTTAGCCGGTGTATCCCCAACAGCAGATCAAGCATTAGTTGAAAATGCTGACTTATTCCGCACTTGGAACGGCTTTGATAATGACCGCATCAAAGTATTGCTTGGACCACATGCACCATATACTTGCCCTGATGATTATATGGAAAAGGTGATTGCCTTATCTCATGAATTAAATTGTGGTATTCATATGCACTTGTCCGAAACAAAAGGAGAAGTGGAGAATGTTATGAAAGCTACTGGTAAGACACCAATTGCGCATATGCATGATTTAGGTTTATTCTGGAATACTACCTTAGCCGCACACTGCGTTCATGTAACAGATGAAGATATGGCTATTATGGCTGGAAATAATGTAGCGGTAGCGCATAACCCACAATCTAATTTAAAATTAGCTAGCGGTATTGCACCAGTACCTGAAATGATTGCCAAAGGTATTACGGTTGGTCTTGGTACAGATGGCTCCGCTTCTAATAATAATGCTGATATGCTTGAAGAAGTACGTCTTGCAGCAACATTACATAAAGCACGTCTTTATGATCCAAAGGCTATTCCTGCTCAAGCCGCATGGAACATGGGCACTGTAGAAGGTGCAAAAGCATTGGGATATACAGATCTTGGTGTATTAGATAAAGGCTATCGTGCAGATATCGTGCTATATGATGTATCTGGTATGCACTGGATGCCTCGTTACAATGATTTAGCAGCTCTTGTATACTCTGCTAATAGCTCCGATGTAAATACTACAATTGTGGGTGGTAAAGTTCTTATGAAAGACAAAGAACTGCTTACAATTGATGAAGAAAAACTACGGGCAGAGATTGATAAAGCTCAGGTATATTTTAGTAATTAGCAGTTAATCTAAACACAAAACCCACTCATGATAATCATAGAGTGGGTTTTGTGTTATATATTATATAGATTTATTTAATTGCTTTCACCAAGAACATGGGTACAGGAATATAAAACTCGTCTTCCTCATTGTAAATACGCGGACCTACAGTTAGATCAATGGTAACAGAACTAGCACCTAATTTAGTAAGTAGTTCTTTATCCCATTGAGGTCGTGTATAAGACGAAATGTCGAGCATATGATAAATGGTATGACACCGTTCTTTTAATTCGTTGCTTACATGTTCATGGGCATGATGAACAGATTGTGGTACATTATGATGATTACGAGCATGTTCCGCATCATAGTTTAAAATCAAACCGCCTGGGCGAATGACGCGAAACCATTCGGCATAGGCTTTGTCAGGATGGGGTAAATTCCACGTTACATTTCTGGCCACAACGATATCAAAGGTATTAGTATCAAATCCTAGATTCTCTGCATCCATCACAGAAAAGGTTGCATCACAATCGAGGGACTCTGCTAGTTGATTTGCCTCATCTATCATATTAGGTGTAATATCAATGCCATGCACTGTATGACCAAGCTGAGATAGTATAATACTAAAAAAGCCGGCTCCACATCCAATATCCAATATTCGTAAAGATCTATCAGAATCAAATATATGACAAGTTAATTCTTCTCTCCATAATTTTAGTTTGGGACTTTCTAATTCTTTTGCACGTAAAGCGCCAAAATCGTGAGATCGATCTGCCCAATAGGCTGTAATAAATTCTTTATCATCCTTCATAGGATGGTTGCGTTCAAAAGTATCATTCATAATTTAGTTCTCCTCATATTCTATAGTATGTATAGTACCATAAAATAATAATGAACTATACAGCAAAAATCACATTAACTCCATAAATACTTACTATTAGATATGATATAATACTCCTATGTTTTTATTTTACTGAAAGGGCAGGGGCTATGATATTACAGACTGGGCAACGTACAGATATTCCTGCTTTTTATGGGCAATGGCTAATCAATCGTATACGTGAAGGTTTTGTAGATGTTCGTAACCCTTATAATCTCCTACAGGTGACACGGTATCCAATTAATCAAGAAGTGGTAGATGGTATTGCATTCTGTACAAAGAATCCTTTACCGTTTATTCCACTACTAAATGAAATTGTTGATTACAGACAATACTGGCATATGACTATAACGCCTTATGGAACTGATATTGAACCCTATGTGCCAACTTATGCGTCTATTATAGAAGGGTTTAAACATATTTCTAAACTGCTTAATTCTCAATCTATGGTGTGGCGCTATGATCCTATCATTTTAACTAATGAATATACTGTTGATTTTCATTGTGAAAGCTTTTACAAAATGGCTCAAGCCCTTAAAGGTTATACAGATACAGTTGTTGTTAGCTTTTTAGATATATTGGATAAGGTGGCTCAGAATTTTCCAGAAGGATATAGACCAAGTTTAGATGTTCAAACTAAGATCATTAAAGAATTTGTTTCCATAGCTCATTCCAATCATATGAATCTTAAAACCTGTGGAGAAAGGGATATCTTTAAAGAGTTTGGTGCTGATACAGAGGGGTGTTTAACCTTAGATTGTTATGAGAGGGCCTGGAATATAAAATTAAAAGCACCTAAACGCACACCAGCACGATTAGAATGTAATTGTTATTTACATGGTGATATTGGTGCCTATGATAGCTGTAGCCACTTTTGCCGTTATTGTTATGCTAATACTAATCAAGCAGTAGTTCGATATAATCGTTTACATCATGATCCAAATTCTAGTTTACTTATTGGAAGACTTTCAAAAAGAGAAATTATCAAAGAAAGTACGGAAAAGAGCTGGATTGTAAAAGAAACTGTAACACAGGATAGCTTATTTTAGAGAGAATTACGAGGAATTACTAAATTAAATGAATTGACTTATCGTGTAAAATAGATACCAAAGGGGTTGTCAAGCAGGTATCTCAGGAATATAAGAGAGTGTAAATGTATTTTTTGTTTAGTTTAAAAGGAGGTGCATTTATGATAACGTATAAGAAAGATAGTAAAGATAATTTACTATCACCTGACTCGTCTATGCCCGTGTTAGCAATGTGTTATGACTTTGATAAGACATTAACCCCTGACGATATGCAGGCACAAGGTTTTATTCAATCGGTAGGCTATAACGAAGAGCAAATCAAACAATTTTGGCATGAATCAAATCAATTGGCTAAAAAACATGATATGGATAATAACTTAGCCTATATGTACAAAATGATTCAAGAAGCTGTAGGCCATTTCTATGTAACAAAAGATAAGCTCATGGAATACGGCAATCAGGTAGAATTATACGAAGGGGTACGGACTTGGTTTGAACGCATTCGTCAATATGGCTTAGAACAAGGCGTTAAGATTGAACATTATATTATTTCGTCTGGCTTAAAAGAAATGATCGAAGGCACTGAAATGGCAAAAGAGGGGGCTTTTACCAAAATCTATGCCAGTGCATTTATGTTCGATGATAAAGGTGTAGCTGTTTGGCCCGCACAAGCCATTAACTATACGAATAAGACGCAATTTTTGTTCCGTATTCAAAAAGGAATTCTCGATATTAATGATACTGGTGTTAATGATTACATTAAGCCTGAAAATCAACGTGTGCCGTTCCGTAACATGATTTATATTGGAGATAGCGATACAGATATTCCTCGTATGAGTCTTGTGAACGCTAATGGGGGTCATTCTATAGGTGTATATGATCCATTTAAGAAAGATAAAGAAAAGGTATATAAGATGATGCGTCATCATCGTATCCGTTATTATGCACCTGCAGACTATTCTAATGGTTCAAAACTAGATACATTAGTGAAGCAAATTATTCGTAAAACCGCAGCCTATGAAGTATTAGAAGGCGAATATATTCATTGTAAATACGAAGCCGAGGAGTAATATGGAACAATCTAAATTAACTAGCGAATGGATTCAAACCTTTAACCGATTAGGTTCTGAAGGTAAATTAAAACCTACCGTACCATATCATGATTTATTTAACCGAAAAGAGTTAAAAGGATTTCCGTTACACACATTACCTATGTGGACGGTAAATTTTCCAACAGGTTATATTACGTGTTGTGATCCTCTAGTAACATTGCCAAGCAAACCAGATACATATCTTAGACAGGTAACACCAGGTACGTATCTGTTAGAGACTAAGATAATCGAAATGGAACCAAATGAATATCGTTATGTAGCTAGTCGAGTTGTTTTTAGTGGCAATGAACCTGTATACTATGAATTAGCATTAAAAGGAACTGAAGACTTAACCGATTTAGATGATGGAGATACCTATATTGGATTTCCTGTAGATTCAGGTTTAGCTACAATTGTAGATGCACAAACAATTGAAATATATAATAAGTTTTATGAACAATGGCATATAAACTACCCTGAAAAAAATATATACGATGACTATTATAGTGATTTATTCCAATTAAATGCTATGGCATATCCACAATACCAACGTTCTAAAGGAGATTGGATTAACTTTACAATTCCTGATACAGAATTGACTGTACCGATGATTCAATCTGGATTTGGCGATGGTTTATATCCAGTATACTGGGCATTTGATAAAGATGGTCAGATCTGCCAAATTATTATGGAATACATTGATTGCAGTGAAGCATATGAATAATATACTGGGTGTAGTTAAGGAACCAATTTTATAAATCAAAAAATATAAAAATAAGGCGCTTAGAAAACTAAGCGCCTATTAATATGTTCATATTCATCTGAGAAATTAGATACCAAAAACCCAGTTAACTAACACGCGAATAATACTTAAACCAACAACCATTTCAGCAAGAAATCTTAAAGAACTCTCCATGCCATTTCCTAAATGTTTTAAACCGCCAATTTTGGCTTTACTTACAATATCACACCAGCACATAAAATTCCTCCATAAGAGTATGAGTTAATTAGATAATTTATATTACTATTTTACAATCTGATTCTAAAAAATTCAATATAAATTTTATGTAATAATAATACTTTATTGGCATATAGAATAATTAATTTTTACTGATTATTTTGATTAACTAAAATAAACTAGCTTATAGACTTATAGGCTAGTTTTTGTTTTTAACATAAATTACTTCCGATAACGATATATTATCGGAAGTTATTTATGTTCGAAAATTAAGCCTAAACGGCCCAATCCCTTGTGTTATCTAGTTTTTTGATTATTTACGTTTAAATGTGTATGGTTCGTATTCTACATCATTATGACGGTTAGTCCACCAGTTCCAACCAATTCTTGCTAACTTCCAGGCAATGAATCCTACGATGATCCCTAATAATAAACCTGTTAATACATCTGTTGGATAATGCGCAAATAAGTAAACTCTAGAGAATGCTACTACTATTGAACCTAACAATGCTAAAATTCCTAAATATCGCTTCTGAGGCGCTATTTGGCTTAAGCCTAGGTAAATAGTCATAGCTGATGCAAATGAACCAAAACTATGACCTGATGGGAATGAATAGCTTGTAGCTTTTGGTAGTGCAGATTCTAACGGCACCGTTACATTTGGAAAATCAACAAATGGTCTTAATCTTGCTACATTTGGTTTTAAACCTTGGTCGCCAATTATAAATACAAATCCTAAAGCAATAATAATTGCCACGCCTAAAACGCGATATTTTTTTGTAGCATTAATAATAAGGCTATTATAATCCATAATGCGCCATTACTTGTGATTTTTGAAATAAATGCCATAATTGGTGTTAAAAACTATATACAAATGTTCATG